>ENA-OROZ01000055-OROZ01000055.1-human-gut-metagenome-genome-assembly--contig:-NODE-55-length-120594-cov-8.040269_pt1 | contig 120594 bp, 140 predicted proteins | sample MGYA00242138_ERZ509066 | MGnify/ENA primary metagenome ERZ509066 (study PRJEB26280, sample SAMEA2338691) | human gut metagenome | biome: human gut; feature: human-associated habitat; material: faeces... | reverse complement strand
AGTTGCTCTCGCCCTGTAACTCATCGTCCCGGCTCAGGCGCTCGTACAGTGGGGTGATTTTTTCGTTTCTCATAGCTGTACCTCCTGAAACAAAAATACTCTAAGTGATTGCTTCACTAACCATGACATAATCATGATTAAGAAGTCACTTAGAGCATATATCACCCGCCGCCAATTTGTATTTTTTATATTGCTTCACCGCGAAATGGTCGGGGCTGCGTTCTTCTAAATCGGCAAAGAGCAGATCAACGGGGCTTTGGTATTCCTCGTCGTCCTCGCGTGCTTCGCTTGCATTGATAAGTTCAAGCAGCGTTGTAAAGTTCATTTCCTCGGCGGGGGCTTCATACCAAATGTAGCCGATCAACGCGCAATATAATAATCTCTCGGCTTTCACCCAAAAATCTTCCGCGCTTTTTTCTCCCTCGCCTTTGGTATTGACAATAAGGGTATTGACAACCTTTAACACGTCCTTTTCGCTGCGGATATACACAAAGGGGTTATATCGCATGGATTTCTTGAAGTTTATCGTATTCAGCACTTTTATCTTGTAGCCGCCGCGCTGCAAGAGCTTTCCGCACTCGATTAAGACGGTGCCTTTTGGGTCGGTCAAGACGTAGGAAGAATGAAGCTGCATTAAATTAGGCTTTACGAAAAACCTTGTCTTGCCGCTGCCGCTGCCGCCGATCACCACGACGTTTTTATTTCTCGCATATTTCGGCTGCTTCGGGCGGCTGTTCATGGTAAGGCGTTCGGTCTGCGTCAAAATGATGTTGTTCTGAAAATCCGGGTCGATGTAGGGCTTTATATCTTCGGCGTTGCCCCAACGTGCGCTGCCGTATTCTGCGCCCTTGCGGTATTTCTTTGCGTTTTTCCCTTTGACATAGACAATCAGACGGATAACCACCGCGCCGACAATGCCGATAAGCAAATCCAACGGGTGAACGCTCGGCAAGGCATTTGAAAACGCTTCGGAAAATCCCTGTGTGATATTGAGTATCTTTTCGGAAATATCCGCGCCGGGGGCAAGCCGCACCGCCTGTCCCACCTTATCAAAGAGATAGACAAAGAACACATAGGGGATATTCGGGATTATCAACTTTTTGTAGTTCATCTGCTTCATATCTCGCGCCCCCTGTCTATTTTCTTTACCTTGTCGCGGGCGGCGTTAAGCTGCTTCGCCTTGTCCTTTGCTGCGGCAAGGGCTTTGCGGATAGAGGGCTTTTTATCCCTGTTCAGCTTCTTTGCGGAAAACTCTTGAAACGCTGCGGTCATAACGTCCGCGTCCCTGCCTTTGAAAAACACAAGGTAACGGGTCTGTTCGCCCTTAACCTTTTTCAGCGAAAAATCTATGTTGTACTTCTTCGCGGTACTCTCAAAGGCTTTGATATTGCTGTCGGTGATCTCGATGTTGGAAACACCCGCATTTTGCTTCATAAGCTGCCGCATGGTCTGTTTCCCATGCGGGGCTTTGCTTTTCTGCTCCAAAAACTTCTTGATTGCTTTCTGCAACGCCTGTTCGGTAAGCCTTGCCGCGCCTTTTCCCACATTGACGGATAGGGCAATCGTTTTTTGGGTTACTTCCTCCTGCAAGGTATCAACTCCTTTCCCGGTAAACTGCGGCTATGCTCATTTGCTGCCGTAAAAGTCGTGATTGACAAGGGCGGTATAGTAGCTGTCAATGGTACTCGGTGCGTTGAACAGCACCGCTTTTAGATACTGCTTGATGTTGCGGATTTTGGTTGTGTTCTCCCTCATGCAGTCCAAAACAAACTCAACGTGGCTGCTATTCAGCTTCATAAACTTTGATTTGACAAGTTCGGCGGGGTAGTCGTCCCCGGCGATACGGATTGTCTTTCGGGCTGTGCAGACGGTTTCCAGCATGATTTCTACAATCTCGTCCAAACGGTCTTTATCCATTTTGGGGTCTTGAATGAGAATGTCATAGTCGATGTTGTCTTTGATGATTTCCCGATAAATCTCTATTGCGCTGTTTGTTTTCGCTTCCGTTCTTTTCCTTTCCGGCGGCGTAGCCGCTTCGTCCTGCTCATAAGGCAAGGGATTTAGGGAATGGAAAGGAATGGAATGGGTACTTGATAAATCAGTAATTGATTGTTCTTTACTTGATATATCTTTATTTAATTGCGTTGGATTTTCCAACGTAGGTTTTTCCAACGTAGGTTTTTCCAACGTTGGATTATCCAATGTTGGATTTTCCAATGTAGGTAAATCCGATGTAGGCGGCTGTTCGCTGCTGGTAGCTGCTTCCGGCTCTTTGGGCTGCGGCTGCTCGTATATGACATAATCCGCACCGCGCAAACGTCCTTTCTCGTCGCGTTCCCGGCTGCGGACGATATATCCGGCTTTTTCAAGTTCTTTGACCGCTTCGCGGATTGCGTCGATCTTCTCCCGGTTGATATGGGATAAGCCCGCAAGGGTATAATCCCAATCTTCGGGCAGCGAAAGCATTTGCGACAACAAGCCCTTTGCCTTTAAGGACAATTCCTTGTTTCGCAAGTGGTGGTTGCTCATAACGGTATATCCCGTATTTCGCTCCACTCTGAAAACTGCCATATTTCCTCACTTCCTCTCTTGGTATGCGTGGACAATTAGAAAGCCGTTTTCGGCTGTTTTGGTATTGCAATATGCCCTTTGCCGTTTTCGCGTCTGCAAAGCCGCATGGCACAAGGGCTTTTGCCCGTCTATTTGTCCATGCTGGCGTGCGTTTTCCGCGTCCTTTTGCCGGGGCAATAGGGACACTCTTTGAAAACGCAAAACTCATATTTCCACCCGGGGCGGTAGAAACGGCAAGTGCCGCAATCTTCATCATCTCCGGCACAACCGGATTGATAGCGGTCAAATCCCGGCTTCTGCTGCATGAGCAATTCAAACGCCCGCTGCTTGCCCTTTGTGAAATACATTCCGGCTGCACCTCCTTTCCTGCGGGCATAAAAAAACGGCGTTACTTTCTCCCCCAAAGGGGTTAAGGTAACGCCGTTTGTGTGCGTATTCAGTTTTTAACACATTCCCTGTCTATCCGCTGTCCGCAAAACCATTGATTTTATTAGCTTTTTGCCGCTATCGCTATCACACCTCATTATTTGAACGCCCTGACTTCAAGCGTATGATTGCCGATATGGAAAAAGGAGAAATTGGAACTGTTATCACAAAAGACCTTTCCCGACTCGGCAGAGATTACCTTAAAACCGGTACATATATTGAAATTATATTCCCTCAGAACGATGTGAGATATATTGCCGTAAATGACGGTGTTGATTCCGAAAAAGGCTGTAATGAATTTATCGGAATCCGTAATTACTTCAATGATTTCTTTGCTGCTGACACATCCAAAAAAATCAGGGCAGTCCAAAGAGCAAAGGCAGAGCGTGGTGAAAGGATAGGCTCTAAGCTTCCTTACGGATATATGAAATCCGAAGATAACAGGTTAGTACCCGATCCCGACACTGCTCCCGTGGTAAAACGAATCTTTGATATGTATGTCAACGGAGTGGGAACCCGTACGATTGCAATGACTCTTGAAAGAGATAAAATTATGTCGCCAAGCGCATATGCCTACTACAAATACGGCAGAAAAGAAAATGGCTTGAAGCTGAATAATCCCTATCTGTGGAGTGATGTTACACTTAGAGGAATGCTTGTAAACGAGGTATATATCGGCACAACGGCGAACTACAAAACCACCACCAAATCAAATAAGCTGAAAAAGCAAATTCACAACGACCGCAAGGATTGGCTAATATTTGAAAATACCCACGAGGCTATCATTGATAAATCCACCTTTGAAATGGTGCAGAAGTGGTTTGCAGGAAGAAGAAAACCGAATAAATCAGGTAAGACAGATGTGTTTGCCGGGTTAGTTTATTGTGCCGATTGCAAAAGCAGAATGTATCTTCGCCGAGTGCTTAAGTATCCTAAAGAAAACAACTACCTTTGCAAAACCTATCAGCGATACGGTAATAATCACTGTACGGCACACAGAATCAGCGAACAGGATTTACACGCTGTGATACTTCAAAAACTGAGAGAGGTAACGGCATATGTACGTGAGAATCCCGAAGAATTTTATGAAATAGCAAGCCGTAATGCAAGAGCCGAAGCCGAGCGTGAAATGAAAACTTATCTGAGGGAAAAAGAAGCGGCAGAACAAAGAATAGCAGAGCTTGAAAGTATCATCCGTTGTCTGTACGAAGACCGAGTGCTCGGACGAATTTCTGTTGAACGCTACGAATCATTGTCATCAGGATATGAAACCGAGCAGTCAGAACTGAAAACTAAGCTTAATGAGATGAACGCCTTTCTTGATGAGAACGAAAAGCGAGAGCAGTTGATTCAGGACTTTATTGAAAATGCAAAGAAGTACATTGACATTCAGGAACTGACGCCTGAAATTCTCAGAGCATTCATCAGCAGAATTGAGGTGCACGAAAAGGCAAAATGGCATTCAACAGAATGCGGAAATGATATTGTGATTTACTTCACCGTTGAGCGCAAGGAACAGCTTAATGTATGGCATAAAGAGATTAAAACCGCATAAATCAAGATGCCGAGGGGCGAAATTTCCCCTCGGTTGTAAAAGAAATATTTTCTGACAATAATGATATTACGCAGATGCAATGCTGTTCAACGTTCTTTCCTATATGTCTAACAAGCTCCTCGGCGAGGGAAACACCGTTGCATCAATAGACGAGCTTTATTTGTTTTTGTCCAACCTCACCGCTATTGAGTATATCCGCAACGCAATGAAGCGTGTCCGCAAAAAGGATTCAGCCGTGATTTTAGCCAGTCAGAACATTGACGATTTTCTGATTCCAAGCGTTAAGGAATATACCAAGCCGTTGTTCTCAATTCCGACTCATCACTTCTTATTCTTCCCCGGCAATATCAATCCGAAGGACTTTGAAGATGCCCTAATGGTAGAACCAAATGAGTATGCCCTAATCAAATTCGGTGAGCGTGGCACTTGTCTGTATAGGTGCGGAAACGAGAGGTATTTGCTTCTTGTTCAGGCTCCCGAATACAAAGCAGAGATTTTCGGCAGTGCAGGCGGCAGATAAAATTTTGTATTGACAGAATTCTTTATTGATGTTACGGTAGTAATAAAACGAAAGGATGGATAAAAATGAGAAAATCTGAAATAGTTGGAAAATTTGGTGAGACATTTGTAGCATCTTTACTATATAATTTGGGGTATAAAGTTGATATGATTGACGAAAATGGTATTGACTTAGCTTGTTATAAAGAAAATAAAAAGTATGGTGTTTCGGTAAAATCAAGAAATATTCAGTTTAATATAAATAACAGTATTAATCTTACTTTTAATGATATTATCCATACTTATAATGAATCAAAATTAAGAGATTTAGAACCTGTATATGCATTTGTTGTTGCAGATTTATCAAGAATTGATGTTTTAATTGTAACACAAGAGTATGTGTTTGAAAATATGTTTTCATCTGTTGATAATGTTAACAATATTAATGAATATATGGACAAGTACACTAGTAAAAAAGAATCGGGTTCTACTAAAAGTGTTTCAACAACTTTAGCTTCAAAAAATGATTGGAAAAGTTTACTCGGAAAACACGGCGTGATTTTTGCAAATTGTTATCAGGTATAATACTGAATAATAAATTGAAGAAAAATACTTTAATGAAGTCAACTATTCATTTATTGTTATGAATAGTTGGCTTTCTGCTTTTTTGAAAGAAGGCGAGTTTCAATGAGTGCAACCATAGGTGCGGCACTGAAGAAAATAGCAGTTGCTCTGCTAACAGATAAAAAAGTAATAAAAACAATAGGCGGTATAATAATCGGCATAATCATAATTGTGGTTATGCCGATTGTTGCAGTTGTTTCCCTTTTTAACGGCAGTATGGATATTGACACAGACAAGCTCAATCAGTCTATACAAGAAAACATTTCAGCCGAGCAGATGGAAAATCTACAGCTTATTAACGACACAATGACAGAGGTTGAAAATCAACTGAAAAATAAAAAGTTGTCCGACTATAACACACAGGCAGAGGTTATCTATCTGTTCTCCCTGTCCGACAAATCAGAGGACAAGGATTTTGTAAAAAACTTTGTATCCTGTTTCAAGAAAAATCAGTCTGATGAGGATTTGATAAATTCAGTAAATCAGAAATTCGGAACGGAGATAAAGTATGACGAGTTCCAAAAGATGATGCAGTCAATCAAGGGTGCTGAAATCAGCACCGCAGGCTTTACTGACAAGACCACGAAGAACAATCTCGACCTTGTCAAGTGGTGCGAGAACGCATACAAAAATGGCTGGGGTTATGTGTACGGCGGTTATGGTCAGGTCTGCACAAAACAATATCTCGACCAACAGGCAAGTCTGTTTCCCGGCAACAACGAGGCAGGCGGTGAAATGCGACAGGTCGGAGAAAAGTGGCTCGGAAAGAGAGTATGCGACTGCATAGGCTTAATAAAATCCTACGCTTGGTACAACGCTGACAGCGGAGAAATTGTCGCAGGCTCAAACGGCTTTACCGACTGCGGAGCAAATTCCATTTGGAGCAATGTCACCGAAAGCGGTCCGATTTCAACTATGCCCGACACACCCGGACTTGCTGTCTGGATGGACGGACACATCGGAGTGTATATCGGCAACGGTGAAGTTATCGAAGCACAAGGCACAGCCTACGGAGTTGTCAAAACTCAGCTCTCAGGACGAGGCTGGACAAAGTGGTTGAAAATACCGAATATTAAATATGTAAATCAAAGCAACAAGAACTGACGAGGTGATTTTTTATGAAGAAAATAAGCGTAAGTATTATGTACGAAGATGAAAAACTGAATGCAGTAAAAATGTATATGGAACAGCGTGATTTAGATTTCAAGGAAGAACTTGAAAAATCTGTGGACTCTCTGTACGCAAAATATGTCCCTGCAAATGTCAGGGAGTTCATTGATATGAAAGATTCACAGGTAAAAACACCCAAGCCTAAAAAGCCAAAGCCACAGGAAGAAAATACCGAGGTGGTAACTTGAAAAATCAGAATTTCGGAATAGAAATTGAAATGACCGGCATCACTCGCAGTACTGCGGCGAAAGTGATTGCCGGTTATTTTTATACAGACGCAACTCATGTCGGCGGTTGTTATGATGCGTATTCTGTTCGTGACAATGACGGGAGAATGTGGAAGATTATGCGTGACGCAAGCGTTCGTTGTGAAAACCGTTCGGGGCAGAATGCAAGCTCTCTGTACTCGGTTGAATTTGTCACTCCGATTTGCAACTATGACGATATAGAAACGATACAAGAACTTGTCAGAAAGCTTCGTGGTGCAGGAGCGAGAGTCAACTCAAGCTGTGGTTTACATTGTCATATTAATGCTGCTCCGCATACCCCGAAAACACTTCGCAACATCGTAAACATTATGGCGGCGAAAGAGGACTTGCTCTACAAGGCTTTGAAAGTGAATGTGTCAAGGGAACATTACTGTCAGAAGATGGACACTCGCTTTCTTGATGAAATCAATAACCGTCCGCCTATGTCAATGGAGCAGATAAAGTCAATGTGGTATGACGGCGAGGACTACAGCTACAGACATTATGATGATACTCGCTACCACGCACTGAATCTTCACAGCGTGTTCTACAAGGGTACGATTGAATTTCGTCTTTTCAACTCCACCTTACACGCAGGCGAGGTCAAAAGTGCGATTCAGCTTTGCCTTGCAATCAGTCATCAGGCGTTGATACAGAAGTCAGCACGACACGCTAAAACTGTATCGGATAATGAAAAGTACACTTTTCGTACATGGTTGCTCCGACTCGGCTTAATCGGTGACGAGTTCAAAACAGCTCGTCATCATCTGCTGAAAAATCTTGAGGGCAACATTGCGTGGAAGGATCCTGCACAGGCTGAAAAGCAAAAGGAAAGACTTGCACAACAGCGAGCCGCAGAACTTAATAATACAAACGAAAATATAAATATCAACGAACCCGAATCTGAAACTGCAATTGAGCAGAATGAGGATTCGGGTTTTGTTATGAGTATGTAAGGAGAGAAATCTATTATGAGTAAAAAATTATATATTGCCTATGGAAGTAATCTCAATCTTAAACAGATGAAATACCGTTGTCCGACAGCAAAGCTTGTGGGAAAGGGTATAGTCGAAAATTACGAATTACAGTTCAAGGGTATGCCTCACTGTTCCTATGCGACAATCGCACCTTGCATTGGCAAGTCTGTTCCCGTTGCACTGTGGGAGCTTCAGCCGAGAGATGAAAGATTGCTTGACCGCTACGAGGGTTATCCGTCACACTACTTCAAGCAGGATTTGCCTGTGAAATTGAATAACGGTTTGGAACTTACTGCAATGGTTTACATTATGAATCTGAAACAGCAGTTCGGATTGCCAAGTGCGAGCTACTACGATACAGTGTCACAGGGTTACAAGGACTGCGGTTTTGATATGAAAGTTTTAAACGAAGCCGTAAATGACAGTGCAGAAAAGTTATACGAAAACATTGAACAGAATAATCTGTTTGATTCACCCGATGAAGATGAGGTTGAAGATTTTACAAATGAGATTGGCGGTATGAGTTTATGAACGAGAGAAAGAAATTGAAAAAGTTACTCGGTGATAAATATATTTTCAAAATGTATTTGTCGGTGAACGAAGTCAAGAAATTACTTTCCGAAAATCCAAAGGACAAGCATGACACTCTCTTTGCTTCACTTACAGTCGGCTGTGTGAAAATCAATGCTGTTGTATTTTCAACTCCCGATAAAATGCACCTCGGCTTTAATATTCTTGTAAAGGACAAACCCGAGAGTGAAGAATGGATTTGCTATGACACTTTGAGTGATGAAATCAAGTTATCCCCTCGCAGTATTGAACAGGCTATGTTTGATATTCTGAACCGTGAGGTTAAGGAATACGGACTGTCCTATACCGAGTGCAATTTTGAAGTGATAAACGGTAAATCAATAAAAGCAGAATAACAGTGATATTCTCGCCACATTCGCCCTGTGTCGGCTTTTAAACAATAAGTCGGGAAAGTATGCGAATTCAAAGAAAAAATGAAACAGGGCGGTTTGTGGCAAGGTGTGAAAAATCGGAGTTACGGCAATTCGGGCAGTTTTTCAAGGGTGGAATTTTAAGCAGGATAAAGGCGTATTCCGTGCAAGCACGGATTCGCCGAAACACACCGACCGGCAACGCCGTTCGGGGATTTTCAAAGGTGTTACATTTTTCGGATTGTGTTACCGCTTGTATTCCGAACTGCCCGATTTTGCCGTTTTGATGAGGTTTTCTCTGAATACCCGAAGTGTTACTGAAAGGAAAGGTGAAAAATGGACAACGATTCAAAGAGAATAGGACTGTATATCAATCAGGATTTGCTTAATACCTGTGATAATGCAATCTCAATAACCAATGCAACATCACGAAGTGAATTCATATCCGATGCAATAGAATTTTACATTGCGTGGCTAAACTCAAAAAATGTAAGTCGTGTGCTTACTCCTGCACTTGAATCTGTCATCAGTTCAAAAATTCTTGATACTGAGGACAGGCTCGCAAGAGTTCGCTTCAAGCAAGGTGTGGAACTTGCCATGCTGATGCATGTTGTTGCGGCGACCAATGATATTACGGAAGGTCAGCTGAGAGATTTAAGAAAAATATGTGTTGATGAGGTCAAACGAAACAGCGGTAAATATAAGTTTGATGATGCTGTAAGGTTTCAGAAAGGGTAAGCTATGCCGAGAATTATTATGAAATCGCCCTACATCAAGCCGAATTCCAAAACTCATATTGGAAATTATGTTTCCTACATTGCGACTCGTGACGGAGTTGAAAAGGCTGACAGCACACAAAAGTTCATGGAAGCGACTGAAAAACAAAAGCAGATTATTAAGAAATTGATTTCTGATTATCCCGATTCAAAGGACTTGTATGAGTATCAGGATTATCTTGATAAGCCGAACAGAGGTAATGCAGATGAATTGATTTTGCGGATTGCCGAAACCCATGCAGAACTATTCGGTGATCGTGAGAAATATGTAAACTACATTGCACAGCGCCCGAGGGTTGAGAAAATTTCTTCACACGGCTTATTTACCGATGACGGTGTGCCGATAGTTTTATCTAATGTGCAGAAAGAGGTTGCAGAAAGCAAGAGTAATGTATGGACTCATATCATTTCTCTAAAGCGAGAAGATGCGGAACGGCTGGGCTATAACAATGCAAAAGCTTGGATGAATCTCATTCGCTCACAAAGAAATATGATAGCGGAAAATATGAAAATCGCTCCCGAAAATTTCCGATGGTATGCGGCGTTTCATAACGAGGGACATCATCCGCACATTCATATGATTGCATATTCAACAAAGCCGAACGAAGCGTATCTGACTGAAAAAGGCATTGAAAATATCAAGTCAAACCTTGCAAAGGTAATCTTCCGTCAGGACTTGATAAGTATCTATCAGAAACAAACCGAACACATGGATAAACTCCGAGCCGAGGCTCGTGAAATTGTAGAGGATTTGGTTTCAAAGATTAACTCTGAAATATATATTAGTGCATCAATTCAGCATAAGCTGTTGGAACTTGCCGACAGACTTTCAAAATCGAAAGGCAAAAAGGTCTACGGTTATCTGAAACCCGATGTAAAAGCCATCGTTGATTCAATTGTTGATGAGCTTGCAAATGATGATAGAATCAAAAAGCTGTATGTCCTTTGGTATGAGCAAAAGGAAAATACAATCCGCACCTACACGGATGAAATGCCCGAGCGTATTCCATTGGTTGATAATAAGGAATTCAAGTCAATCAAAAATGCAATAATCAAGGAAGCGTTGAAACTAAATCTCACTGAAGATGAGGTTGAGAAAAGAGAGAATACGGACGAAGAATCTGTTTCAAATTCCTTTGAATATGAAGAAAACACCTCTGCCGAATCAGTCTTTGATTCAGACAGAGGCGTTCTGTATCCTAGATATTCAATTAAAACAAGCCGAAACAGCGTTGCAGTTTCCTCACTATATCTCCTGCGTTATCTCTGCAATATGATTCAAAGTAGGCTTCGCTTTGAAGAAAAGCAGAAAGCCCAGAGGACGGATAAAAAGTTACAGCAGAAGATTAATGATAAGAAACACGACCAGGGATTACATTTTTAATTATAAATATACGGTTTCATTGCAATTGTTGTATTCCCAAGCATAACTGCATTGTCAATATCATCATCTTCATATTCTAAAATTGAAAGTCGAAGTGTTTTAGCTTTGATATTATGATGCGAAACTTTTAGTATTAAATGAAGATACTTAGTAGATTTTTTTACAATCTTTTTTGAAATATTTTTATTTTCATCTTCTATGTTTTTTATTTCAAAGTTGGCACTGCAATTTACAATTCTTTCAATTTCATTAGAAATACAATTATCGATAAATAGATATCGACCAAATAAATCCAAAGACATAGAGGTATATAGTATAGAGTATGGGATATTAAACCTATGAGTGTGTGAATAAGAATAATTATTTGAGTTTATGTAGGTTTTAATTATTTTCTCAAGATAATCATTTTTAAAATTGATTCCTGTTATCTCACGAATATCTTTAATGATTTTAGATTTATTTTTATTTATTAATGATAGTAAATTTGAATTGTAAACCTCATCATTTCTGAGCCGTCTGCAAGAAAAAGAACTAGCTTTATGCAAAGGACAACCCAAGTACTTCAATTGATCATGTTTGGGTAATCCTAAAATATTTTTTCCAGTATGTCTTGCATGCGTATTACGTTTTTTTGTTATTTGCTCTTCATATTCTTGCCCAAACAAATTAATAATTTGAATGGGGTTTCCACACTCTGGACATATTGCATAGTGCTTTTCTTTTCCTTTAGTATCTACCTGAAAATATGGCTCTTTTTTATGAGTAGCATCAACAAAGTTATCTATTGTAATTTCAAAAGGACCTTTAGTAAGTGTACTAAATACATTCATAAACGTTCACCTCTAATATTCTAAACTCATTATTATCATATTACTATATTGCTGAAAAATCAATAGGCAGTATATGTCCTGCCAAGGGGGCAACTGCACCCATACGCTGACTGGTGCCTCCTGTCACTGTGATAAGACAAGAACTACCCAATATAAGATATTACAGCAGAAAGAAAATATATTAAGACTAGGAAGTGATAACAATATCAACATACATTCATTTTACAAAAGAACAGAGAGAACGGGCAAGGCGAACAGACCTTGCGAATTTTTTAATCAGTCAAGGCGAGAAAGTCAGGAAATCAGGGTCAGAATATGAATGGCTTGACGGCTCGCAAAAGGTTACAATCAGAGGTCACCTCTGGTATCATCAGTACGAACAGAAAGGTGGAGATGCAATAGACTTCGTTCGCAGATTTTATAACAAGGACTATGTCGAAGCGGTTGAAATGCTTTTGAATAACTGTGGCGGTCAAATCATAACATCACCACCCATAGAAAAAGAGCATAAACTTTTTGAACTGCCACCGAGGAATGACAGAATGAGCAGAGTCTTTTCTTATCTGCTGTTGACTCGTGGCATTGACAAGGATGTACTTTTTGAGTTTGTGAGGAGAAAAATGATTTATGAATCTGCCAATTATCACAATGCGGTATTTGTCGGTTACGATTCAAGCGGTAAACCTTGCCATGCTCACAAGCGAGGAACTGTAACGAATAATCCGTACAAAGGAAATGTTGCAGGCAGTCAGCCCGAGTACAGCTTTCACTTTAACGGCACAAGCGAAAAGCTATTTTTATTAGAAGCTCCCATTGATATGCTTTCCTACATTTCAATGCACAAGAAAAATTGGAAAGAACACAGCTATGCGGCATCCTGCTCCGTTTCGGATAGGGTGCTTTTTCAATGTCTTAATGACAATCCGAATATCAAAAATGTTTTTCTTTGCTTTGACAATGACGAAGCAGGACAGACCGCCAACAAACGCATAGCCGATAAATTAAACTCAATGAATATCAAAAGCGAAATCCTCATTCCTACCCATAAAGACTGGAATGAGGATATTTTAAACGGTGAAAGGACTGATGAAATATGCCGTCAAGTGTTATAACTTTGATTATTGTTGTGGGTTCAATGTTTGCACTGTTCATAATAATTTCAACGGTCGGAAATCACTATTCACTAAATCGAATAAAGAACAAAACAGTTGGACAAGGGCAATACGGAACGGCTCGTTGGGCAACTAAAAAAGAGATAAAGAGAACCTACAAGCAGATTGACTTCAAACCCGATGAATGGCGCATAAATCCTGACAGCAGACCAACTGAACAAGGAATAGTTGTCGGCTGTAAGAACAGCAAAAAGGGAACAACAGCAATGGTTGACACAGGCGATGTTCACGCTCTGATGATTGGTGCGGCAGGCGTCGGCAAGACTGCATATTGGCTTTATCCGTGCATTGAGTATGCCTGTGCCACAGGTATGTCATTTTTATCAACCGACACTAAGGGCAATATTGTTCGCAACTATGGAACGATTGCAGAAAAGTATTACGGCTACAAAATTTCAGTCATAGATTTGCGTAATCCCACACGCTCCCATGGTAACAATCTTCTGCACCTCGTAAACAAATATATGGACTTATACAAAGCTGAACCCGAACAGCTTGTTTACAAGGCGAGAGCAGAAAAATACGCAAAAATCATTTCAAAAACGATTATTCTTTCCGGTATGGACTCGGCTTCATTTGGACAGAACGCTTACTTTTATGATGCCGCAGAGGGACTTTTAACAGCAACCATTCTACTTGTTTCAGAATTCTGCGTACCCGAAGAAAGGCATATTGTTTCGGTATTCAAAATCATTCAGGAGTTACTTGCTCCGACCAATAAGAAAGGCAAAAATCAGTTTCAGCTATTAATGGACTATCTTCCCGACGACCACAATGCAAAATGGTTTGCAGGAGCGGCATTGAATACCGCCGAACAGGCTATGTCAAGCGTAATGAGTACGGCACTTTCAAGGCTGAATGCATTTCTTGACTCTGAGCTTGAACAGCTTTTGTGTTTTGATACAGAAATAGACGCTGAAAAATTCTGTAATCAAAAATGTGCAATCTTCATTGTGATGCCGGAAGAGAACCCCAACACTTTCTTTATGGTATCACTCATTATCCAACAGCTCTACCGTGAGATACTGTCGGTTGCAGATGAAAACGGCGGTGTACTGAAAAACCGCTGTGTATTCTTCTGTGATGAGTTTGGCACTCTGCCAAAGATTGATTCAGCAGAGATGATGTTCTCCGCTTCCCGTTCAAGGCGGTTGCAGATAGTTCCAATCATTCAATCCTTTGCACAGTTGGAGAAAAATTACGGGAAAGAGGGTGCTGATGTTATCATAGACAACACACAGCTGACAATCTTCGGCGGTTTTGCTCCGAACAGCACAAGTGCAGAGATGCTATCAAAAGCACTCGGTTCAAGAACTGTTATGTCAGGCTCCGTCAGCAAAAGTAAAAATGACCCCTCACAATCCTTGCAGATGATAGAAAGACCTTTGATGACTCCCGATGAGTTGAAGTCACTTCCAAAAGGCACATTTGTTGTTATGAAAACAGGCTTTTATTCTATGAAAGTAAAGCTAAAGCTTTTCTTTAAATGGGGCATCGAATTTGAAGAAAAGTATGAAGTAGCGGAAAACGGCAACCGTGAAGTTCACTATGCCAACCGTTCGGAGTTGTTCAACAACATAATCCAAACATACTACCCTCACTATCTTGAACAGACTGTTACTGATTCGGATTTTGATGAAGCAAGCGGTGAAAAAAAGAAGAAAAATGAAAATCTTAAAACCTCGCCAAATGCGGAACAAGCCGACAGTGGAAATACTATCGATTCTGAACAGAAATATGAGCCAACAGAAGAACCCAAAAATTCAAGCGTTGAACAGAACAAAAATAAGCAGGGAAAAGTAGTCGTCAGAACCGAGCGACCACCACAGGGGGATAACAGCAATGAGTAGATTAACTTTTCTGTATCAAATGGACTTACCTCACAGAGCCGTAGCCATATATACCTACCTCTACAACCGAGCTAATAAAAACGGCGAATGCTGGCCCTCAGTAAACAAAATAGCAGGCGACATAAAGCTGTCGCCTGCCACAGTAAGAAGAGCTATTAAAGATTTAAAAAAAGTTGGACTAATCGAAACCAAGCAGAGATACCGTGAACAGGGCGGTAAGAGCAGTTTGCTATATAAAATAAAAAATAAAACATTATAAAAGTATGATGGTAAGAACATATAATACATATTATTTTTTAGCCAAATACACATTAAAGGTATTAAAATCACATTTGAATGAATCAACCAACTCTAAATCAAAATTACTTTGTATATATTCGGGTGTTTTAGTTAATTCATTCTTTACAAACCAAACGGTATCGTTGGGCGGAATTTTATTGGAAAGTTCGTTTTTATTTATGCATTCTATATTATCAAATGCCACAAACCAAGGCTCACTGTAGGTGCAGATATGTGTGTATTCGGGAAAATAATAAGACATAATTCCAAATGAGCTGTCGCAATATATAAAAGTATTTGACGGAGAAATAATTTTGTCAAATCGGTCAAAGAATTTGTTCATTGATGAATTGTATTCGAACATTCCTGTGGCGATAGCACAAATAATGTTTATCACACAAAGTAATATGCAAAGTGATTTTTTGAATTTTACTTTTATGTTCTTTGTTCCAAAAGCAATTAACAATGCAAAAATACCTGAAACTACAACGCTGTACCGTGCTATGTATAACGGACAAATAAAAGCTGTAACAATCAAACCGATTATTTGAATACTTAAAATACTGATTATTGCAAATATTATCGGCAATTTGCGATTTCCTTTTTTAGTGAGAATTACTGCTGAAATTACAACTCCCGATATAAACACAATAATCGAAAGTGGTTCAACGCTTTTAAGCCAAAAGCTGCTGGAAGCTGACTCGGTTTGATATAGAAGCGGAAAAATCCAAGGGAAATACCCTATTATAATAGAAATATCGGAGAGGATTATTGCTTTTATCAGTTTTTTGCTTTTAGTGAAAATATAAATATTTAAAAATGCAAATATTATTCCGACTGCTAAAAGAGCATAAATGTGATTATATGCGGCAAACAGGGCGGCAATAACAAATATAATACAATGTCTGTATTTACAGCTTTTAATAAATAACAGAGTCTCTATAAAGCAAAGCGTAACAAAAAATATACACCACTCATATGACCTTTGCTGAACGCTGAAATAAAGCGACATAGGAATTGCCCCTATAGTAAGCATATATACCATTGATGTATCCGAACCGAAATGCTTCTTAACCACGGTACAGCCAAGCAAAAGCGTTGCAATGTAACCGAGTACCGAAAAAATTTTAGTTACTAAAATCGAATAACCGAAAATCTCACAGAAGAATTTCAGAGATATAAAGTATAGCGGAGGATGCATATCCGATTTTAATATTTCAATTACTTCGGAATAATTGTGCTGAATTAGCGACAGTGTATAAGCTTCATCAAACCATACATTATTGTTAAAAATCAGACTTATTGAAAACAAAGATAGTATTGTGAAAATTATATATGATAAATTGTTATAGCGATTTTTAAAACATTTCATTAGATATTCCTTTTCCTGATACTATAATTTGATTTTTAACATCAAAATTACATAAATAATTGTTGAAACAGACAATAGTATCAATGCAGATAGATTATATAAGTCTAAGAAAATATAATTTATTTCTAAAGAGCGATACTTAAGCACTTACATGATTATTATAAAACTCGAAAAAGCCTAGATAAATCGTAACTGAACAGTGTTACCGTGAACAAGGGCGGTAACACTGTTTCAATAAGTAAATAACGAATAATAATATATGTAAATATAAGAGATTATGTTTGATTGCTATTTTGTATATTAGAGTTTATTCCAATAGTAGAAGTAAATGTATTTGTATCACTATTAAATTTCATTTCTAAATTTCCATTGTATTTTGCAACTACTCGTTTAATGCTTCTGGTTCCGATTCCGTGCATACCAGAGGTGATTTTAGAAGATACAAGAGTTCCATTGATGTATTTAGGTTTCTTATTGCAAGAATTTGAAATTTTAATAATTACAAAATTTGAATTTCTTGTGCAAATAGAAAAATCAATAAATTTATCGTCAGTCAACAATGCAGATTCAACTGCATTCTCTAATAAATTATCTAACAAAGCTGTTATATCATGTTCTTTCATAAAATCAAGATTTGCGTTTTTGATGCTTATTGTAAAATTAATTTTATTTTTTTTGCATATTTCATAATATCTATGGGTTACTAAATTAACAACTGAGTTTTTGCAATAATCTACAGGATTCATAACACTAAAATCTTCAACAATTTCGGATATATATTGTGATATATTTGAATCTTCTTTTTCCGATAATTGCTGAATGGTTTTTAAGTGTTTCGTTATATCATGAATTAATATTTTTGAATTTTCATTTTGTTCTCGCAACAATTCATAGTAGTTTATTGTATCTTTTTCTTGCTGATAATCTAACAGTATTTGGGTGTATTTCCTATTTATTTTTATCGTTGTTTCATGGAGGTAAAAAACTATTATGTTTGACAATAGTATGAGAATGTTACCTATAATTATAGCAATTTTAAAGTTGTTGTTTACGGAGTAGAATGTACAAAGATATACATTTGTACACATCAAGATTATTGAGGCAATGGGCAAAAAACAAAGTAATATTGAAAATTTAGAATCCGTACTTTTAGACTCTTTTTCAGAAAATTTTAGAACACCCCATATAAAAATAAAATAAAGCAATTTACTCATAATTGCCTGAATAATGAGGATAAATGCGTCAGACCGGCTTTCAAAAAGACTAAAACGAGATACAACAGAAAATGGTAAAATAACAATTAATTCTGTGATAATCATTAAAAACAACAAGACAAAATTAGCAAATATACCGGATTTTATGCTTGAATTATAGCAAATTCTCAAGATAATAAAATTGCAAACATAAAAACACACAGCATTTATCAGCGGAATTTCGATAAGGTTTATAATATATAGGACTAAACCGGATAAAAGTATTGATATAGGAATAAATTTTTTTGATATTCTTCGTTTAAATTTAAAATCAAAATAATAAAAAGATATGAGTGACTCAATCAGAAAGACTATAGCGTAACAGATATTAGAAATCATGTTGTACCTCCCATATATTCATAAAAAGCTTTTTTGAATGATACATAGAAACTACGGGATATAGGTACTGTTGCTTTTTTAGAATTAAATGATAATGTGATTTCATTTTTATTAAAGTCTGTTACATTCTTTAAATTAACTATGTAACTATAGTGTGATTGGGCAAAATACTCGTATTTGGATAACTGCTTTTTCCAATAATCAAACTTTTTATTTGAAATGAACTCTTGCGTTTTTGTAACTAGTTTAGTTTTGCGATTTTCTATAGTTAAATACAAGATGTCAATTGTAAATATATTGTGACATTCATCAAAATAGTCTAAGATAATTTTTTCTGTGCTTTGTTTATACAGATTTAAAGCAATCTCCATGCTCCTAAAAAATCTATTTTCGTCAATGGGTTTAGATAAAAATCTAAAAACCTTTAAATCCATTGCATCATCAAGATATCCTTGAAAAGATGTAACTATAAAGACAATAATATTCGGATTTAGTGTTTGAAGATGTTTTGTAACAGAAAGTCCATTAACACCGGGCATTTCTATATCAATAAACGCAAAATCAGTTTTAATTTGTTTATCCAATATAGAATCCCCATTTGAAAAGCAGGTAATATCAAAATTATAGGTTGACTGTTTTGATAATTTAAGGAGAAAATTTTTGATTTGCTGAACGATTTTCAAATCATCATCACATATCAGTACATTCATAGAGCTATACCTCCTTAATCAGGATTATAACTCAAAAAAAAGAATTTGTCATCTGTTTTATTCCTGTTCAGTTAAAACTCTATATATTATTTTTGATATCAGGCTCAATGATTTATCATTGCCAAAATTTGTTTGTCAACAATATTTTTAGGAATGTTATTACTTTTTTAAACTACTTAATAAGAGATAGTCAGGTGTGATATTTAATGCATTGCAGATTTTAGCAAATGTTTCAATACCTAGTACAGAGTAACCATTTTCAATATTTGATATGCGGTAATTTTAGATAACCGAATTTTTACCTAAAAACCCACTATTTTTACCTGTTTAAAATCAAATATTCTAAAAAATGCTATCCTTTCTTTAAGGCGTTATGCCAAGAAAAAGAATAGCATTTTTGATTTGTATTGAATTTTATGTTCTAGCCGTATTTGCGTTAATTCCATTATGATACTTGGCTTTGTGTTGCAGGAATTTGAAACTTTTATTATCGAAAAATTTAAATAAGGTTTAAAGCTGCTTCCCTAAATAAGAATTATAGAGTGCAATTTTTGTCGGATTTATTACCATTTTTGCAAAAATCAACATTCGCAAATATTTTTTTGATAAAATAATAAGAAGGTTGATTACAACGAAAAACAAAAATTCATTATCAAGTAAAATTAAGGACGGAGTAAAAAATGCACTAATGCAATAGCACATACAAAAGCTGCACTAAATTATGCAAATACGTACAGTCCAGGTCTAGGATTATATCAGGTAACTGGAAAATCAAGTGTTGTATTTCTTGGATAATAATTAAATAGCAACATCATTTCCTATATACTTTTAACATGTTATCCGTAAATTTTGACATAGTTGTATCAATAAACTTTTGTTTAAAGTAAATTATTATTATACAGAGGAGTAAGCTGATGAAAAAATTTGTAAGTATTTTATTGGCAGTCGTATTAATATTTTCTGTTTTAACCTGCGTCGGATGTGAAGCAGACAAAAAAGAGAAGAATACAATTACTTATTATCATTATGAGCCGTATGTATCACCAGTTTCTATTTTAATATATCAATATAATGAAAAATGTAAGAATGTTCAAAATAGAATCAATATTGTTGAGTTTGATAATATTGAAAAAATGACAAGTCAACTTACAACTGAGCTTATGGCAGGGAAAGGTCCTGATATTATTACATCTGGTGAATTATCTCTATTATCATCATCAACAGAAAAACTTATTAAACAGGGTGTATTTGCAAATATTGACGATATTATTTCTAATAGCGAAGACAAGGATAAATTGAAATTATCCGATTATAATTCTAATATTCTTGATGCGGGTGTTTACGATGGAAAAAGATATTTTATTCCTGTAACATTTGAGCCTCAGATTTTACTCTCCTCATCAAGCAAATTATCAAAATATTTAGACAACGAACAACCGGATTTAACATACGGTAACATCAAAGAATTGAGCGGAAATATTAATAACGATGATAATAATCAAGCTCTGTTTTCCGGCGTTGAGGATTATAAAAATGTTTTTCTTAATTTAATAGATGAAAATGTTGACTTCTATTCTCAAAAATATGATTTCGATAGCGATGACTTTAGAAAGTCTGTCACCTCACTAAAAGAACTATACAGCAGTAATGAGAAAAATGAAGATAACATAGTGCCAATGTTATCATCGAACGGTCAGATTGAATTATTTGCGTTATATGATGAAATTGCAGACATTGAAAATGATAATGACGAGCCTATAATTTTGAATACACCGAATAAAGACGGTGAGTCCACGGGTGTTATAACCGATGCAATTTTTATTAGCAATAATTCCGACAACAAAGAAAAAGCTCTTGAGTTTATTGAGTATGCGTTATCGGAAAAGGTGCAGAGTGATTTTTGCGGAGCGAATATAGAGGAATATCTACCGACAACCTCTTACGGAAGTGGCTGGGAATATCCCGTCAACAATGAATCTTACAGTAAATTATTTGATAAAGCAAAAGAGGTAAAGTATATTAATAACACTGCAAATATTTCAGAAGCTAATTTTATGTATGCAAAGGATTACGTTGATAACATAAAAAGCTATAGACTTTATGGATTGTATAATTATTATAACACAGAGGTTATAGGTGATATTGTAGATAAATTTTTATCCGATGAAATAGATGAAAATAAATTTATTAAAGAGCTCAAATCAAAAACTGAAATTTATTTAGATGAATAGTGTTATGCAAAAATTAGAGATATTGCAGGTACTGACCGCCAAGGTACCAATGCACACGGACTAGTAAAGGTAATTGAGCATTTTGGTTTTCAGCAAACAGGCGCAACATGTTTTTGCTGAACCGGGATATAATGCATCATCAGGTGTATACACCGTCATAAATAATTCCAAAGCATCATGGAGAGGTAAAATGAATTCATGGTGGTGGGGTGGTAAGAATGTTCAGCCACAGGTAAAATTACAGCAATCTAATTTAGTATTTATTATTTCCTTGTAAACCCGTACTTACAAGGAATAGGGTGAGTAAAAATGATAAAACAAAATTTAAAATTGTTTTTTAAAACTAAAATAATATTTATTCCGGTTATCATACTGTTAGTATGTTTTTTGGGGAATCTTGTATATAGTTGTTATAGCTTTTCACTCAATAATGATGTATTAATATATTTAAAGAATTCTATAAAATTATGCTTACTATCATTTGTAATATTATGTTTTACATCATATGAATTCTTTTACCTATATAAGCGTTGTTATATAGATGAAGCATTGTATTCACACAAAAATGGTAAGACTAGGATTTTAACAAGTACTGTAACAGTTTTGTTGTTTATTCCGGCTTTAGAGTTCTTTAGCGCATTTGTATTTAATTTTGTTATATTTTTGTCATCCGAAATAAATGACTACAGTTATTTGTATCATATATTTTCAGTTTTATTTTTATATGTTTTTCTGGGTGGAATAATCCCGATTTTACTTGGCGTTTTTTTTGCTCAAAAGACGAAAAGGATTGTTTCATATGCTCTTATGGCGCTTATAATTTTCCTCGTGTCAAGTACATCTGACTTTATTCCGGGGGGTTTAAGCCAGGTTACCAAAATTAATTTTTGGGAAGCAAAATATTTTCTTGCATATATTCTGCCAAATGATTTAGAGTGGTACATAAACCATGATTACGGTATGTATGCTGAAATTTATAGATGGAATTTAATTATTTTCTGGATTTCTCTACTGTCATTTTTGTTTTTCAAACTTTGTCAAATAAAGAAAACCGCATTAAAAGCTGTTTTACTGTCATTAACACTATTAATTTCAACATTTAATCTGGTTGGCTACTTTTATGGCGGAAGCCATATTGAAAAAGGAGCTCAGCTTGACAGTATTTCAATGTCAGATTATTTGTTTTATACTGAAAATGAGCAAAAGAACCAAGATCCGGATTTTGAAGTTACATCATACGATATGGATTTAAGCATTTACAGACAATTAGATGCCGAAGTATCAATGACTTTATCTGATACAGGTTTAGAGTATTACAATTTTACATTGTACCATGGATACAATGTTTTAAAGATAACTGATATTGAAGGAAATGCTTTAAAATATAATCGTGAAGGAGATTATGTTACTGTAATAGGGAACGGAAACCTGCAACTTATAAACATAAAGTACAGCGGTTATTCACCTATATTATACAGTAATTATCAGGCGTGTTCTCTGCCCGGCTTTTTTGCATATTACCCTATTCCCGGATTTTACAAAATTACGGGTGATTATACCACATATAATCCGATTGAGATAAAATCCGAAACAGAATTTAATATTCGAGTTGATTCAGCAAGGCAGTTTTATTCAAATCTTGATGAGGTAAAGAATGAGAAAAATTGTTTTGTCGGGGTTACAAGCTATCCTACGCTTTTTAGTGGATTTTATAAATCAAATTCGTCTGATATTTATAAGATTTATGCAATTACTGTAAAGGGGTGGGGATTGAGCGAAATAGATGAAGAATATATAGACGAAATTCAGAAATACATTAATGAGTTGGATAACAATAGCAGCAATAAATTAAATCTCAAAGAATATACTATTATTCAGACAAATGAAATGCTTTCTTCTAATTGTATTTATGATGGAATATTTTTAGGAGATGATACAGTTTTTATTAATAAAGCAACTGATGAGGAAACAAAGAAGCAAGTTGCTGAAATACTTCTTGCTCAAAGAGATATGGGCTATTCTAAATATGTAGAAAAAGCCGTGGTTGACTCCGAAAGTATAAATGATAATTAACAAGGAAGAAGGTATAATTGTGCTGATTTTGAAGAACTGCACCAAGTCTTTTAAGAAAACAAAAGCTTTAAATGATTTTTCCTGCGAATTTAAGCACGGTATTTATGGCTTGCTTGGACCAAACGGTTCCGGCAAAACTACTATGATGAGATGTATATGCGGTTTGCTTTCTCCCGAAAAGGGAAGCATTGAGTGCGATTGTGAAAATATAGGATATTTGCCTCAGCAGTTTGGTGCTATGAAGTCATTGACTGTATATGAAACTATGAGATATTTTGCCACATTAAAGAAAATACCTAAGTCAAATCAAGACAATGAAATCAGATATTGCATTGATTTGGTCAACCTAAGTGATAAAATTAAAAACAAAGTGGGTTCGCTGTCAGGAGGTATGGTTCGAAGATTGGGAATAGCCCAAGCTATAATGGGAAATACTGAAATTGTTTTGTTTGATGAACCGACTGCAGGTCTTGATCCTGAGGAGAGAGTAAGATTTAAATCTCTTTTAAGGAAAATAAAAAATGATAAAACTATTATTATTTCTACTCACATTGTTTCGGACGTAAAATCAATATGTGATGAGATTGTTATAATTAATGAGGGAAGAAATGTTGTTCAGGGAACTTGCAGCGATATTACTTCTATCGGAAATGAAAAAGTTTTTCTTTTAGACGAAGAATATGAAAATAATTTAGAGGGAAATTATTATGTTAAAGACAGAATCAGTAAGAATAATAAAAATTATATAATCGTTCTCTCAAGTAATTTTATTGAGCAGGGAGTGAGTATTAACGCTGATATAGAGGATGGATATTTATGTGCCTTAAAAGATATATAAACCGCCTTTCATTAATACAATTAACACTTAAAGGAATGGGAATTCTCTATATTGTACCTGTTGTTTTTTTATTTCTTGTACTTCCTTTTTTAACATATTTGGATTTTGCTAAAGGATATTCACCCGAACAATGTTATTTTTCAACATACATAATGTTACAAATTTTTTGCCCATTTTTTGCTGTATGGTGGACTTTATTTGGTTTCAGAGAGTATGTAGAGGGCAGGATCAGAGAACTATTGCTTGTTTATAAAAAAAGTCTTATAGTTGAACTTTTTCTTGTGTTTGTTTTTTATTTCCTGCATATATGTGTATTGCTTGGTTTATATTGTATAATACTAAATTTTAATTATTTCAATTATATTTTTACATTTTTTGTTCAGGCATTTGCTTTTTTTAGTATTAGTTTTTCAATATCTATAATTTTAAAAAATATAGCAATTCCTTTTATTATCAGTGTGTGTTACGAAATATTTTGCATGACTGCCAATATTGACTTTCTTAAGTTTATTAATATGCTTTCATCTGATATTCCAAGCAGCACCATGGACATAATATGTCCATATATTTTTATATTGATAAGTAGTATATTTGTTTTTGTGTTATTAAATTCTTGTTTCAAACGTTTGTAATATTTTTATAATTATATAATACCTGATTATACATATCTAAAATCTGCATAGCAGTAAACAAAGAAAAGCTACTTCCGTATATCGGCATAATACTGTGCAAAATCAACCTTTCCTGCAACCGCCTTATCCCTCAAACTTGACGCAAACCGTGACCATTTCTCAAATTCGGAAATGGTCATTTTCTTTTTCATATACCTTGCATAGTGTGCTTTGTATGCCCTGTTGTAAGTTTGCCAGATGGGATCGTTTTTGCACTTGTCGTCATAGTGCCGTCTTGAGCCGACATCTCGACAGGTCTTGTCAGGCTCGTCCTTTAACGGATTATCACAGTAACTGAAATATTTGCCACCACGAATAAAAAGGAATTTACCGCAGTGCTTGCACTTGTTCGGAATATAAATGTTCAAATTCTGTAACTGCTTATGATAATATACGAGTGAAAACTGAGAAGTGCTTCCGTAATATAAGAAAAGAAATAGGGGTCAAAGGCAAGTTTTATGTTAATAACTATATAATTAATGAATTTTGTGATAGCAAGAAGAATAAAGACATTTAATAGCGTGTGATAGAATACCGACAAGTAATAGCTTTCTATACTTGTCGGTATTTTTATGCCCTTTTTACATGAAAATGGAAGGGCATGATGAAATATAGAAACAGAGGTCCTCCAAACAACCTGAATTACTAAAAGATTCAGATTGATTGGAGGAAAAATTAATGGACAAACGTCCTAAGAGAAGAAAAGACAAGTATAATCCTTATACTTTATGCTCAGAAAAAGGAAGATACTATGTTTATTTCGTTGATGTTAATAACCGCATTCAAATGGTTGAAGTTTCAAAGAGCGTATTTGAAACTTTCAATATATTTGAACTTGAAGATATTTCCCAAATGAATGAGTACGACAGACATTTGGAACACTCCGAAGTATATGAACATACTTTGCATAAAAAGAAAGATTCAAGGGAATGGTCGTTAGAAGAATACTTGGATAATACTCAGAATATGGAAAATTTGCACATGGCGATAAAAAATTTGCCGGAAGTGCAGAAACGCAGACTGAAAAAGTATTATTTTGAAGAAAAAACTTTTGACGAAATAGCGTTTGAAGAAGGCTGTACTTATCAAAGTATTCAAAGATCCGTGTATCGCGCAGTGAAAAAAATTAAAAATATTTTAAAAAATTCATAAATTAGGGGTGTGTTTTAGCTTTTAAGTGAGGAAATAGGTGAAGGGATAAAAATTCTTTCGCCTGTTTTCTTTTTTCAGAGAACAGGTCTTGCTCTTTGAAAATTGAATATCAGCACATCAGATACTTTCCTTCCGCTGTTCGGAACGGACAAGCCATATGAGCGAACATATTTTATATATCTTCAGGACTCAGACATTGAAAGGTAAATTCAATGACGGCGATGACAGGCAGATGGGATAATGATACTTCCGTCCGGTCGAAAGTCGAGCGTGATAAAACCGTCGCAGCATACGAGGGCGGCTCCGGGAGATCCTCAGGGTGGTGAGATTCCAATGAAGTTGTATGCACAACTGTCTGATGTGTTCCTTGTCGCAGGAAATCGAGGATAAATAGCGACAATCGGATAGTGTGAAATACAGAACTATCCAAAACGATTGATAAACAGCAGGCAGCGGTTGTGCTGTGCATAGCCGTTGCCTGCGTAACAAATAAAATTATAGAATGGAGAGATTATAATGTTAGGTTTTATTATAGGTTTGTTTCTTGGTGCGTTTATCGGAGTAGCGGTAATGTGCCTTTGCAGTGTCACATCAAAAGCAGATAAGAATAAGAAAGAGGGCAAAGATGAAAAGTAAGTGCTGTAATTTGAACAATAACGATTTAGCATCAAATGAAATAGATTTTGAACATAAAATAGAATCTGTTGTAAATGACTGTAAGGTTACAATATATTTTATAAACAACCGAAATGATCAGGTTGAAAGAAATGTTTTGGAAAATCTTTTAAATACATTTGAAAACAGAATGAAAGCACAAATAAATTGCTGATTTTCTTAGATTTATTTTTGATTTCGCTGGATATTATAGAAATTATGTAGTATTGTTGGTTTGCAAAAATCGTATGAAAGGGTGATGAAATGAAAAGAGTATATTGCTTGTACAGAGTATCAACCAAAGGTCAGGTTGATAAAGATGATATTCCAATGCAGAAAACCTCGTGCAGAGAATTTGCAGAACGCAACGGCTGGACAATTCTGAAAGAGTTTCAGGAAAAAGGCGTGTCGGGCTTTAAGGTTTCGGCAAGCAATCGAGATGCTATTCAGGATTTGAAAGCCACCGCAGAAAAGAAAGAATTCGATGTACTCCTTGTCTTTATGTTTGACAGAATAGGCAGAATTGATGACGAAACCCCGTTTGTCGTCGAATGGTTCATCAAACACGGCATAGAGGTGTGGAGCGTTAATGAGGGCGAACAGCGTATGGATAATCATGTGGACAAGCTTATGAATTACATACGATTTTGGCAAGCCAACGGTGAGAGTCAGAAAACGTCAGCACGTGTTAAAACTCGCCTTAACCAAATGACGTTAGACGGCAAATTTACCGGAGGTGTTGCACCATTCGGTTACAAACTTATAAAAAGCGGTGAAGTCAATAAAAAGGGAAAAGAACTTATGGACATAGTCGTTGACGATGATGAGGCTCCGATAGTTAAGAAGATATTTGAGATGACAGTCAAGGAAGGCTACGGTTCATATCGAATGGCTGACTATCTGAACAGTCACGGAATCAAAACCCATAATAACAGCAAATTTCAATGTAATACGGTTAATCGGATTCTTAAGAACAGATTATATTGTGGCTATCTAGTATCAGGCGGTGTTGAATCACCGTATATAGAAAGACTGCATATCATAGATGAAAATATCTTTGACCAAGCTCAGTTTATACTGAAACAACGCTCATCAAAGAATGAGGAAAAGCAACAGATAGCAAGGACTACCAAAGGCAGTACATTGCTGTCAGGGAATATATACTGTGCTCACTGCGGTCAGAAAATGGTATCAACAAGCTATATCGACAGATACGACAGGGCAGACGGAAGTCAGTACAGAGTTCGCAGACAGAGGTATATATGTACCAATAAAGCGATGAAAAGAGGTGCATGTGACGGACAGTCGGCTTATGTAGCACACAGAATTGACGGTGCTGTGCTTGCAACATTAAGAGATTATCTCGCCAAAATAAAATCAACACCAAAAGATATAGCACTGGAAAAACGCTACAAATCCGAAATATCGGAGTATAGGAGAAAACAGACAAAACTTGAGAAAGAAATTGAAAAGCTGAAAAGACAGGTAGTTGAATTATCTGCTGAAATAGGACGATCACTCCTCGGTGAAAGCCGTTTCACTCCCGATATGCTGTCCACTTCTATTGACAATACAAACGATTTGCTCCATAAAAAGGAAATTGAATTAAATGATATAAAGTTCAAGCTTGCCAATCAGCAAAATGCGATGGGTAAGCTTGATTTTTATTATTCGCAATTCAGAACATGGGCAGATGAGTTTGACAACTCGACAATGGAGCAGAAGAAAATGATAGCCTGTCAGCTTATCAAAGAGGTTAAAGTCGCACGAGGTTATGAAATTGAGATTATCTTCGACCTTAATTATGAGCAATTCTTATCTCTATAAAGACTAATAGATTGAATTTACAAATTCAGTCTGCTATAATATTTTCAGCTTAGAAGTGGGTGAATATATATGAGCGAAGAAAATAAGATACAAATTTTTGAAGATAAAAAGATTCGTACTGCGTGGAATGAGTCGGAAGAAGAATGGTATTTTTCCATAGTTGATGTAATTTCAGTTCTGACTGACAGTAACGAACCTCGTCGTTACTGGAGCGATCTTAAGCGAAAGCTTAAAGCTGAAGGAGCAAACCAGTTGTACGAAAATATCGTACAACTGAAAATGCAATCTCCTAAGGATGGTAAAAATTACAAGACGGATGTTGCAAATACAGAGCAACTTTTGAGAATAATTCAATCTATTCCGTCACCAAAAGCAGAACCATTTAAAATGTGGCTTGCAGAAGTTGGCAGAGAAAGAATAGATGAAACTATTGATCCCGAACTTACCATAGAGCGAGCTCTTGAAACATACCTGAAAAAAGGATATAGCAGAGAGTGGATAAATCAAAGACTTCAGGCTATACAGGTGAGAAAAGAGCTTACTGATGAATGGGATTCTCGTGGTGTAAAGCAGGGTGTAGAATATGCAATTCTGACTGATGAAATCACAAAAGCGTGGTCAGGAATGACAACCCGCCAGTATAAAAATCTCAAAGGATTGAAAAAGGAAAACCTGAGAGATAATATGAGTACGCTTGAGTTGGTACTAAATATGTTGGGAGAAGCTACTACAACTGAGATTTCCAAGGAGAAAAATCCTCAATCATTTTCTGAAAACAGAAGTGTTGCAAAGGAGGGCGGAGAAGTAGCCGGAAATGCACGAAAAGATATTGAGGAAAGAACAGGAAAACCTGTGATTACTTCAAAAAATGCCGTCAATTTTTCAAATCTCATTTCCGATGTAATAGAAAATGATTTTGATAAAAGTGAATAAAGTATTCTGATTGCCTTGTGAGTTAAAAAATCCCGCAAGGCTTTTATTATATCCCAATTTCTAGTTTATTCCTCGGATGTTTGGAAGACAGAATATTCTTCTGTTTGTTAATGCTCGTATGTGTGTAAATCTGCGTTGTGGTAATGGAGCTGTGTCCGAGCATTTGCTGAATATATCTGATATCAACATCTTCTTCAAGCAGGAGCGTTGCAAAAGAGTGACGAAACATATGCGGAGTAATGTGTAGCGGCACTTCCGCTCCGATTGCATAGTTGGTAATCATATTACGAACAGATTGTTCAGATAGACGGTTGCCGAGTCTATTTATAAAGAAAAATTTGTTGTTTGCTATTTCAAATTTAAATGATTGATTATACTTTTTGAGCAACTCCTGAACATTTCGATTGCAGATTTGAATCAGGCGTTCTTTTGAGCCCTTTCCGTAAATTTTGATTATGTAATCATTAAAATCAATTTGTTCAGTCGTGAGTGTGCATAATTCTGAAATCCTCATTCCGGTGGCAAATAACAACTCGAGTATAAGTGCATTTCGCAGAGCAACCCTTTTAGCGTACTCTGTTTTAGATTTGGTAAGTTTTAAATAAGCAAACTTAATAATTTGTTCAATATTATTTATCGGAATAGTTTTTGGGAGAATAAATGGTTCTTTGTATTTTATTTGTATTTTATGAAATGGGTTAATTTCTATAAGTTCTTCAATTTCAAGGTAGTGAAAAAAAGCTTTTAGCGAAGCAATTTTACGCTTAACACTTTTAGGTTTGTACTTACAGTGCAGTAAATTTATATATTGCTCAATGGATTTTTTGTTTGTCCATTCAATAGCAGATTCCATAGTGAATTCAAAATACTGCCTTAAATCAATAGTGTATGATTTTATCGTTTTCTGATCAAGATTTTTTCTTGAAAGGCAAAAGTTTAGATAATCAGTTGTTAGATTATTTGCTTGTACATTTTTTATTTCCATCGCATATAGCTCCTTATATTTAATAAAATTATTATGCAATAGAAAACAAAGAAAGTCTATTCAAATATCTATATTTATTTTGCCTAAAAATTTTATTTATTGAGCAATAAACAAAATTGTATTATACAAAATGCATAAAAACACTATGTGAAATTTTATAACTGATTTACGCAAAAGTTATTTAAATATTTGTCAAATTATGTTATAATTAATACCATAAAGGGTAATTATAAATGTTTTTATATTACATACCCGAAATATAGATTTAGTTAAGGCTTAATACTTTTTTCTTAGAATGAGATTAAGCACTACATAGACATACACCAGTTGAATGTAAGATGTGTAGCGTATTTTGTTAACAGAAATGTATTATTGACCTTATCTGAAAATAATGAATAAAGGATAACTTACAATTATCTAATAATTTACAATTGGCAAAGCAATTTATTAGCTTGGAGAAGGAAAAATGATAAAAAATAAAATTAATAATTACATTAGGAAAAGTAAAGAATATTCAAAAAAAGTTGTAATTGCAATTGTGGGTAATGCCAAGGAAATTACTAAAGTCGATGAAGATTACACAAACGGTACATCTATCGTTTCAGAATATTATGCTTTGCAAAAATTCAATCAGATTGTCGATACTTTAAAAAGCGAAGGCTTTGAAACTATTTCATATTATGATGAAATGGATTTCATCTATGATGTTTTAACACATCGGATACGTAATAATTATTATAAACCTATTATAGTGTTTAATTTTGCACAAAAAGGCATTGTCCATGGAAGGAAGTCTCTAATTCCGTTGTTTTGTGAAATGAATAGTATTATACATACTAACAGTGATCCTATGGTTTGTAGTCTGACAAGAGAAAAGTATTTTTGGTACAAACTTTTAAATGGTATATGCCCAGTTTGCCCTACCTGGGAGTATGATGCAAAATTAAATTGGATTTCTGGAAAACCAGAAACAGGAACAAAAGTAATTGCCAAACTTGAAAACCAGTGTTCAAGTATCGGTCTTACATCTGAAAATGTATTTACCTTTTCAGATGCAAAAATAGATTTCTTATATAATTTATCCACTAAATATAGTTGCCGAGTTATCCTTCAAAAGTTTATTGAAGGATATGAAGTTGAATTTCCGTTTTGTTATGATGGAAATGAAGCATTTTGTTTAAAGCCGCAGGGGATTAAGATTAAGGGCGAAAATTATATAGGAGAAAAAATTCTTGATTATGATGCTCGCAGAACACATAGTTACGAGTTTTATAATTTTGATGAATTCAATCCAGAATTATCGCAAGATATTTCATCAAGTATTGTTAGGGTTGCGAAGATAATGAATTTACAGGGTATGGGAAGAATCGATTGTAGAATAGACAAGGCTGATAACTTCTTTATTACCGATATTAATTCTAACCCTCATCTCATAGAAATTGCTTCTCCTTCTGAATCATTAAAGCAACTAGGATTTAGTGAGTATTCTGATTTACTAAATCTTATTATCGGAATAACTATCACTCGTCATCCCAATCAAATAATGTTGTAAATACAAAGCCCTGCTGATGTAAACAAAAATAATTTTTAATTGACTCTACATTACTTTTATATGCATTCATCCATTCGGAAGCAGAACTGCATTTATCAAAGTTTTTGATAGTCTTAATAATGGTATTCAATTCTGTCGATCTTTCAGAATAATGTACATCTTCTTTTGAAATATACACATCACTTAATATTTTTAGTGCTCTTTCTTTATCTTTATTTTGCATAAAATCCAAAATTGCATAGTTGCAAAAAACTCGATATTTATAAACACCTTCTTTGTCATTTTTGACAGATGGGTCATTGTATTTATCCTCAAGTAATGAAATAGATTTTTCTATTTGATCAAATAATGCTAATGAAATAGCATAATTAGAGCAAATAAATATATTATCCGCCATTCCCATAGTTTTTTCGTATAATTTCTCAAAGGATGTACATATATCATATTCTCTATCACCATAGATTAATTGATATATTAAACCATTATTCTCATACACCTCTTCTCTGGGAAATCGATAATTAAAGTGTTCTTCTCTTAATTTTTTTATTTTCTCTATATTTCTGAGTGCATCAATTTGATTACCGTTTATCAAATTTAGTGCTAATGCGTTGTTAAGTGAGATATATGTTTCTTTGATATAATTTGGATTCTTTGAAAAATATTCTATGCTTTTGTTAATTGCAACAATACTGCTTTCGTAGGAGTGTATATTACTATATTTTCGATATATAACATTTAGATAATACTCAATACCAGGACTATGGTTTTCATTTATAATGTTTAGAAATTTATTCTCCATCTTTGTGCTTTGAATTTGCGCTTGTTTGTAATTACCGTTGTGTATAAGGGCTGCAATTTTGCGAGTTTCGATTCTATATCTAAGGTATTCATCGATATTATAATTTTTTTCATCGTAGTTTAAAATCTCAATTGCTTCTTTACGATCTCTTCCATCAATCGACTTAATTAGAGACTGGCTTTTTAGCAATAAAAATTCTTCCTTTATTGGAGATGTAAGTATATGTACTTCGATAATGTCATTTATTGTTTGTATAGAATCTTCGTAATTGTTGTTATTTGCTTTTGAGTATGCTTTAAAATAGTTGTCGACAATAACGTATTCATCTTCTGATAAAGAAAATTCTTCCTTTCTAACATTCCCCTCATTTCGTATTTGTTGAAATATAGCTTGAAGTAAATATGTATTTGCTTTTCGATTGTTTGCGAGTTTCGCAAATGCATATTTTTCTTGATATTGATTTGGATAATAAGCATTTATTAGTTTTACAATATCGTTATAAATTTTTATCTTTTGTTCTTTCGGAATTGTTGAAAAGATTTTTTTTATTATCCCAAATATGATTTGATAGCAATTGTTAGATTGATTTACATATTTATTTTCATCTGCGAAATTCATATAATAATCTATTATATTCACTTCTTCTGACAACAGGAATGATAAGTCTAAATCAGAAAAGTATTTATTGCTAATTGCTATAACATTTAAAATATATTTTAATTTATCAGAAAATTCTTCTAAATTAATTTTGTTGTTTACAAGTTTTTCTATATTATTATTTATGTCAAGCAAATCTAGATCTTCATCTATTCTTTTGTGGTTAATATCATTTATAATTGACGATATCAATTCAATATTTCCATTTGCGTTTTTAAGTATAAAACACATTACCTCATTGGTTAGATTAATATCAGAATTTAGATTTAATGCAGTAAAGATGCTACGAGAGTTTTGCTCATTAAAATTAAGTTTATCGAAATAAATATCTTTTCCTATAATATTATTTATATCATGTTTATCTGGAATAAAAATACAAACTAATCCTTTTTTTAATCTATTTTTTATCTTGGAAGAACGTATCTTATTGATTAGAGCTTTTGTTCCGTTATCCAGATCATTAAAATTCTCAACAACTAATACAATTTTATATTTTCGAGAAGCCCTTTTGATATTCTTTATTAAATGATTTTCTAATTCAAATAATTCTTTCCTTTCAATACCAATAGAAAGAATATCTCCTATAGAGAATTCGGGCGAGATTTCATATGAATTTAATGTTAATACTTTTATGTTTTTAATTGCAGTTAAGAAATCACTACAGTTTTGATACTGATTTGTATATGGTACAATACTAATAAATAAGCTTTTTTCAAAATTCAAACTAGATATAACTGTTTTTCTGCCACTTTTAGGTTGACCAATAATCGTTATTGTATCGGTTGTCTGTAGTGCTAATTCTAAATGTTTTAAGTTCCTAATTTGATATTCCAAAAGCATATAGAATCACCCTGTTTTAAGTTATAGATAATTGTAAGTTATCGGTTGTTTATGTTTTACAAAGGTGTGATTTTAGTATGGATTTTACAAAAGAATTATCATTTAGAGAATCAGTAAAGATTTTGCAGTATTCTGAAAAAGATATTTATGAAGTTGAGTTTTTATGGAATAAACTGAATTTATATTTGCAACGGTGTTCTAAATATTTTTCAAATGAAATGAAAGACAAAACATTTCAAGAAAGAATATCGGAAATTTGTTCAAAAGACGCACTTGTTAATATATCTATTGCATTTGTATATGGCATGAAGATTGGGTATTGCATTTTGAAAATATTAGATGGTGTTGGAGAGATATCTTCGATATATGTTGAAGATAAATTTAGACATTTAGGCATAGGAAGTGAATTGATGAATGCTGCTTTGGATTGGATAGATTCAAATTATGTTAATGCAATAACTATAAATGTTGCAGTTGGAAATGAGAAAGTACTTTCGTTTTACAATAAATTTAATTTTTTTGAATGTCACGTAGTTTTGAAAAGAAATTTGTAAGTATATAACTATTAAAATATAATTATATTTCGAGAAATATTAGAAAGTTTAATGACGATAATATTTATTATTAGGGCTGAAATTAATAGTTTGTACGATATTCCATGAGAAAGAAAACTAAGTGTAGAATTAAAATAAGCTTGCTAATAAAAACAATGCAATGGGCAAGATTTGATTCATATTACTCTAAGTTAAGGACCTTTACAAATGAATTTGACAATTTTCAAAGGAACAAACGAAAAAGATACTATTTTTACTATTGTGTAAAATAAGAGCATTTGTATCAAACTGACTGATGCTTGGCTTTTTTGTTGTGATTACAGAATTATAGGCTTTTCTTAAGTTTGTATTCTTTGCGCTACTTAATGAGAGTGAATGGCATAAACATTAGAACGTTATTATCAAGGGGACTAAAAATGAAGGGAGTCCTAAATTATGAGTAAAGTACGGACAACTGAACAACGTGAACAAGCAGGTTCTGACTCCTATAATAGATTTGAATACCAGGTTCATTGGATTGTGTGTCATATAATAGGAAAACTCCAAGATAAAGCAGAATGTATAGTTTTTTGTGAATTTCACGATGATATGGCAGAGCTTTCTCCAAATAATCAGCAGTATCAGTTTTTTCAAATTAAAACTAAAGAAGATTCTTCTAACTGGACTATTGCGGAAATGTCTAAACGTGAAAAGAAAAAAAGTGGTGGCTATAAAAAGTCTTTTTTAGGATTTATTTTCTATAATTATTTAATTTTTGGTGCAGAATGTTCATGTTGCCATTTTGTATCTAACAATGATTTTGATAAAGAAGTTTTGTTATGGCAGTCATATATTGAGGATGGCGAAAAATTGCAAACCGAAAATATCGAGCTATATCAGAAAATCAAGAATAGAATAAAAGAGGAATTCGTAAATGATATGCCAAGCAATTTTGACTCTGTATTTGATGAATTTATTCAGAATACCTTTGTTCACAAATCAGATTTGCAACTAACAACATACGAAGATCAAACAAAGGGCAAATTTTTTAATCACTTGGCTGATAAAAATATTCCGTCAAATACTGCTAATCTTATTTTTCAACAATTGCTAAATGATGTAAGGAAAAAGAGCAAAGAGAAAATCAAAGTACCTATTAGTATGAAAAGCTTAGTCGAGAAAAAGGGTGTGGATATTGCACAAATAGGGAAGAAAATTGATAGTAATATAAAAAGCAGCGGAAATTATGATGCCTTTCGCGATTTTTTGATTGCACAATCATTGTCAGACAAAGATATTATTCGTATAGAATCAGCAAAAACACTTCACGATGCAAGGTGGCTCAATGTTCATGACGTTAAATATCAAGGAATTGTGGTTGTATTAAGGGAGACAATTTCTACATATTGTGCATCATTTAGGACAAATGGGGTTAGCGATGAATTGAAAATATTATGTGCACAAGAACTACAAAAGCATAATCTTCTATCGGATTCGCTTGATAAATCGTTAGTTGAGGTATTGTATTATGAGCGAAAATTCAGTGGAAACAATTAAACACGAGCAAAAGTATAAAATTTTAATTAGAAATTTACGAAAACAGCAGGAGAGAAAAAATAATGAAAAGACTAACGATAAAGAAACTGATAGTGATCAGTCAAAGTGAGTCTCGCTCGTTAGAGGTTCCTTTTGAAAAAGGGCTCAATATTGTCTTAGGCGGAAATAAAACAGGAAAATCTTCAATTATCAAAAGTATATTTACTACTTTGGGATGTGAGTGTAAAAGAATTGAAACTGATTGGAAGAAACTGATTTCCGATTATTTATTGTTCTTTGAATATGGAGAAAAACAGTTTTGTGTTGTTCGCCAAGGAAAAAAATTTCAGATTTTTATGAATAGTGGCGATGCCTATTCTTGCATAATCGAAACAGAATCTTTTCACGAATATAGTAATTGTTTAATGAATATTTTGAAAATAAAAATGCCTTGCATCGCCAAGGATGGTAAACAATTCAATGTAACTCCTCCATTGCTCTTTAGATTTCAATATATCGACCAAGATGAAGGGTGGAGCAAAATAGCAGATTCTTTTAGTAATGTTGCGTATATTAAGGAATGGAAGCCAAATACAAATAAATATGTATGCGGATATCTTGATGATACGTACTATGAACTTCAAACGCAAAAGATAGAGCAAACACTTATAAAGGATGATAAGAAAAAAGAATTGAATTATAATCAAAACTTTGTTTCTAGTATATCGTCCACACTAACTCAAATAGAAGATATGCAATCCGTTGATGAGATTACAACAGGTATTGAGACCTTGCTTGCTAAAGCGGCAGAATTAAGAAAAGTACAATTTTCTTACAATGCTGAGATGACAGTTCTGGAAAATGATATTTATGTCAATCAACATAAATTAAATACCGTTGAATATACTCTTACAGAAACAAAAAAAGATATTGAATTTGCAATGACTCAAGGAGATGAGTTAGTATGCCCGATTTGTGGAACAAATTATTCAAACGGATTAGAAGAGCAATTAAACATAACTTCAGATTATGCTCATTGTGAAAAGCTTATTGCGAAATTGAAAAATAGTATATCTATTGCTATAAAAAAATTAGAAGAACTTAAGGAGAAATATAACGGTATCTCATTAGAAATTCAGTCTGTTGAACAAAAAGTTCAAAATTCCCAAGAACTTCTATCTTATTCTTCATTTTATAAGAATAAAGGACAATATGAGATATATGAATCTTGTAAAAGACAATTGGACATTCTTCAAAGTGAAATAGATTCTTATATTACTAAAATTGCAATAATTGACGAGAAAATAAATGAAAAAAAATCTAAAAAGCGCTCCAAAACTATACGTGAGGATATAGAAAGTTATTGTCGTATATTAGCAGATGCAATAAACCTTCCAAAGACATTTATAAAACTGAAGGATTTTGTTCAGATAATAAATCGTACTGGTAGTGAAACCCCACGATTGGTTTATATGTATCAATCTGCACTATATCTTTATAATTTGAACAGAGCTCATAGTCCGTTTAATTTTTATGTAGTCGATACACCTAATCAACAGGGACAGGATACTGAAAATTTGGAAAGCATATTCAAATCATTCGAATTGTTTTTATCTGATGAGGGTCAAGTTATTGTTGGGACTGAACGAGAAACTGGAATGGAAGAAAAAGCGAGTAATGTAATAAAGCTTACGGAAAAACGCAGATGTCTTAACAATATTAATTACAGTAAACATCTTGAACTGTTAGAAGAATTGCAAAAGGTTGCAATTAGTTGGGGTGCATTTAACCACAAAGTACAAAATGAAAAGTAGTGGCGAAGTGTAACTTTTCCGAACCAACGCTTCCGAGAAGCGTTGGTAGTGTGCACATAGACCACTATTTTAACTCTCATTTAACAATAATTATGTAAATATCATCTATTTGCATGACTTCTTACAACAACTATTTATTATTATAAGCTAAAAGAAAGTATTATTGTTTTTGTATATTTGGATTTTTTACAAGAAAGTTATCACAGTTTACAACGTGAAATAATTATATATGTTTTCTTTAGTAAGTAAGATAAAATAAGCGATACATAATTTTTAAAATGTATTATGATTGTACAAAATATGGAAACAAAATAATATTTATAAATAAATTATAGAGTGGTGAAAAGAATTGTTTTTTAAAAATAAGAAAGAAAATGACAAAAGCTCATTAATTTTCAATGTAAAAAAAGGCGTATTATTTAATGAAAAACAAGATACGCAAAGTGAAAAAACAAATGATAATGATACATATAAACAAGAAAAAAATGAATCAACAAAGAACAGCAACAATACTTTGAGGTGATTGAAGAATGGATGAATTGATTAGTATTTTAAATGGAATAACTGTATTTGCTCAATATTTTGTTCCAGGATATATTTTTTTAGTATGTTTTTGTTTCTCTTCTGCCATAAAAAACAAGGATGGAATTGAAATTATACTTCTCAAATCCGTAACTTTGAGTTATATTATTTTTACAATATGCTTTTATTTAGCAAATTTCACTTTTAGTTTTTTGAAAGGACTAGAAATTGTTTTATCAATTTTACTTTCATGTGTATTAGGACTATGGTTTGGAAGATTACGAAAAACTAAACTTATTATTTGGCCGATTCAGTTTTTATTCAAAAGGCAAACATCAGATAATTACTTTGTAAACTTGTGGGAAGAATCCATCGCAAATAATGAAATTGTTTGTTTAAAAATAAAGCTGAAGGATGACCCATTGACATACTTAGGTCAATTATACAGAGTAACCGCTCCGTTTGATAATACATCTTTAGAGATAAAGTATTATCAATGCAAAGATGCGAATGGAAATTTAATTTCAGATTTCTCTTATGATGATAATCAAAGCGTTATAATTGATTACAATAGCATAAAAATGTCAGAAATCAATATAAAAAGATTAGAAAAGGAATAAATTATGAATTATTTCTATTATTTTAATAAAGACACGGATTTAGATGAGTTGCTTGTTATTTTGTATAGAGAATATCCTCAGTATATTCAACAGCCTATTCGATTGAAAAGTCTCATTGCTACTATAAAAACTTCTGAAATAACTATGGTTGTTGAAACCGGCTATGTTGACAAACAGTATAGAGATACATATTATTCTTATTTTTCTCAGAAATACAGTTCATTTAATCGTAATTGTTTGAGATTATCTTTTTTTGAAGGAAATGTAGATCAAGACTACATAACAAAAAATAGTATTGATTTAGTTGAAAAGGTTTTCATTGGTGTTGTCGTTCTTCGACCATTAAATGTAGGAAACATAGGCACAACTTTATTAAATCCTCGAAAACTAAAAGTCAAAGGGTATATGCAGTTCTGTAAATTTAAGGTAATGATTTGTGGAAAGAAAATATCATTTGATGCTTTTCCTTTTTCTAGTCAGGATGCTGAAACAATGACTTGCGCAGAAACTGCATTATTTAATCTAATTAATTATTATGGACATAAGTATCCTGAATACCGAATATTAATGCCTGGAGAAATACTAGACAGTTTGGAGAGAACCCACTATGAGAGAGTTTTGCCTGCAAAAGGCATTGGAGATGAATACATAACAAAAGTATTATCAGAATCGCATTTATACCCAAGATTATATTCATATGTCGATAATTTTGACGAGTTATTATATACATATATTGAATCTGGTATTCCATTGATATTGGGGCTTCCACGACATGTTGTGATTTGTATAGGACATGGGTGCATAAATAAAGAACTACTAAATTCCCGAACAGATGATCTCATTGATTATTCAGAATTTGATAGTTTTACTTTTTATTATATAAATCCATCAACTCTTATCAATGAATTTATAATAATGGACGATAATGGTGAACCATATAATCAAAGAAAAATTAACATACTAACTCAGGAATACTACGAACAAAGCAATTTACCAATGCAAATGACTGTTGTGGATGAAATAGACCCAATATATGACTATGACAATGAAAATGACGGTAACACAAGTTTTGAAGTTGATAATCTTGATGATATTTTTCAGTCTGAAAACAGTAATAGTTATTATAGTTTATCTAAAGTAAAATATAACTTTGATTCCATAATTGTTCCATTACATAGAAGAGTATATATAGATGCTGCAAGAGCTAAGGAAATATTTACAAAGTTATTTTTAGAAAATGAACTATTTATTAAAGAGTTGAAAAATGTGTACTCAGACGATGATTGGATTACATCAAAGAAAAATCCATTATTATGGCGAATGTTTTTAACCACCTCAAGCAATTTTAAGGAGTTTAAGAGCAACGCTTCTGGCGATGAAGTAATGAGAAGTACCTACATCAATTCTCCATACCCTCACTTTATATGGATTCTTGAGCTCGGAACAATCAAATGCTATGAAGAAAAAAAAGCAAGAGTCGAAGTAATACTTGATGCAACTTCATCTATACATAGTGCCAATCGTGGAATATTGAGCATAAGATATAATGGACATTATGTATTCGTTCCAAAATTATTAGATACTGTTAATATCAACGATTTAATTGCTAACGAATTACAGGAAGAAAACTCTTCTGAACATAACACTGAAAAAACTTTCAGGAAAAATACATTGACAAAAATCTTTTATGCGTTGTATAATAGTAAATGTAATTATGTCGAGAGTACTTTTGATGTGTTTTCAAATACTAATCTAAAGGAGGTATGATTATGTCTATACATCGCTATAAGCCAGTTGTGGTTACTTTAGATTATAATGATGCCATTAGTAATGAATCTCGAGAAAAAGAGATTATAAAACAGTTAAGCAAAGCAGATGAAAGACTTACCAAAAAAATGCGTGAAATAGATCTTCAAGAAGAAAGAAGTTGGGCGAGAGCGCGAATTAGAAATATTGGTATTTTTTACGAGAGTGAATAGGAAGTTTTATACCTGACGTATGGTCTGTGATATAAAGTTATAGAGATAGAGTGAAGAGGTATATATTCTTAATGTATTAATAATTTAGTTTTAGGTAAAGAGGATATATAATAACTTAATGTGAATGGCTATTTCCATCCATTCGCCAGAGCGCATGACTGTTAATCATGATGTCACTGGTTCGAGCCCAGTTGGGGGAGCCACAACAGAGTAGTCTTTTGACTACTCTGTTTTTTTTATCTAAATTTACTGCTAAATCGGGCGAGAAGGTGAGCGTTAAGAAACCAGTCCTGTGGACTGGTTTTAGCGAACTGGGATTGAGTGAGTGCTGTTTAAGAACCAAACGTGGTATGCGAGGCAGTTACTTTCCTCCCTTACAAAGTAAGTTGGGGAAGCCAGAAAATGACAGGTTTTTACCTGTCGTTTTTTTAGTGAAATAAATCCTTACGGATTTGTGAAATACGCTTTGCGTGTGAAATATTCCTTCTGAATGTGAAATGCCTACGGCGTGAGCTGATTTATTTCATTTCACTTTCTGCGTTAGCAGAAAATTTCACAATACGTTATGTAGTATTTCACCGTTTGCACAGCAAACAATTTCACGGAGCATTTGATGTGTGGAAACGAAATTTCAACCATGTCGAGCAGCTTTTTGATTACGGCAGTGCCGTTCGTAAGGTTATGTGTACAACCAATGCGGTTGAAAGCATAAATTCAAGTTTCAGAAAAGTTACAAAAAAGGGTGCTTTTCCAAACGAGATGCACTACTCAAATTGCTCTATTTACGCACAACTAGGCTTTACAAAAAGTGGAATGGCAGTAAGGTTCAAAATTGGGCCATGGTCAGAAATCAACTGGCTACGAATGAAAAAATCAGTGCCCGTATTAAAAAATACGAGCACATGATTTAAGGCATTAACATAATTTTTTATGATCTTTATAAAACTTACACACTTTTCTTGACAAAGCCTCCTCATATCTATTATTATAATGATGATGACCATGAACTTCCATTCCCAGGAGAGAAAATGTCCCCGGATGGTGGTAATAACCGGTATGTTTACACAATTTACGGTGTGAACAATCCGAGAGTTATTTTTAATAATAGCACTACTGATCCTGCAACTAGACAACAACATCCCGGTATCAATCAACCTGGAATTGTAATAACAGAAGATGAAATGTGGGTAGTAAATGAAACTGCATATAGCAAAAAACCACAGGGAATTACTGTTCATTTTTATCGTCCTTCTGATTGGGAGTATTGGGACACAAGAATTTACTTCTATGAAGATAATAATATTCTGATGTCATGGCCTGGTGCATTAATGAATAGTCAAATGTATGATAATTGGTTAACTTATACTATCTATGGTGTAGATAATCCTAAAGTAATATTCAATGATTCGAAGAATAAACAGATACCAGGCGTATTGCAACCTGGGCATTTGGTTACACAAGATGTGTGGTATAAAGATGGTATATGGTCAACATATAAACCGTAATATACTTTGATAAGCAATCGGATGACAAAGTCTTTTGCTATGTCATCCGATTACAATATACTATAACAAAAAGAGTGATAGTGTATGAATAAAAAAACTAAAATTATATTGATAATTGTATTAATTGTAGCATTTATAGCATTAATAATACTTTTGCTTCATCCTTGGAAGAGTAACAAATCAGATGGTACGGAGTATTATATGTCAAAAAAATATAACTATTGGTTTGAGGTGGATAATGGTCAAGCAACTTTGATTAAATATACGGGTGAAGAGTATCATGTTAAGCTTCCGTCAAGTGTTTATGGAGTTCCAGTTACAAAGTTAGGTGAGTATGAGGTGCTTAATCTTTCAGGAGCAGCTAAAAGGGGAATATTCGAAGACAGTAATGTGTCAGAAGTGAGTATCCCTGAAGGTGTAACGGAAATATGTAATGATGCATTTTATTCTTCAGGTCTCTGTGAAGTGAATATACCTTCCAGCGTTAGAGTAGTCGGGACAAGGGCGTTTGCTTTTTGTAAATATTTAAGGTCTGTGGAATTTGAAACAGGAATAAAAACAATAAGTGAATCAATGTTTAGTAATTGTAAAAACCTGCGTTTTATCGAATTGCCAAGTAGTGTAGAAAAGATAGAAGGTGATGCCTTTGCAGAATGTGCGTTACAAAAAATAGATTTACCTGAAAACATAAATACAATTGAATCTTATGCATTTAGGGAGTGTGATTCTCTAACATTTGTTACTATACCACCAAAAGTAACATCTATTAATAGTGGGACGTTTTATAGCTGCGACTTTTTAGAAAAAGTAAATATTCATGATGAAGTTAAATATATAGCTAATGATGCCTTTGACAGATGTGACAAACTTACAATCTGCGGAATAAAGGGCTCATATGCCGAGCAATATGCAAACGAACACAATATACCTTTTGAAGAATTAGATGCAACAATTGAGTTTCTAAACTAGTGAGTAACTGTTTGTTGATATAATTTTATTTCATCTAAAGAATAGGAAGTGAGATAATGCCAAAATCGAAAATAGTTTCGAGCATTATAGCTTTAGTTTCAGGTCTATGCGTTGTTGTATTTACTATTGCATATTTTAGTATTAACGGAAAACACAACAGAGAGGGATATACATTTGATGGCGACTTTTTCAATGGCACTGCAACATTAATTGGAATGGAAAATCCGAAAGTAATGTTCAATGATTCGAAGAATAAACAGATACCTAGTGTATTGCAACCTGGGCATTTGGTTACACAAGATGTGTGGTTTAAGGATAATACTTGGACAACATATGAACCAGATTAACTGATTCATTATAAATTTCTAAAGATGAAGGAGCAATTATGTTTGCTCATTCATCTTTGAAATTAGTGCTACAAACTTTTGAAAGGTTTTATATATGAAAACAACTAGATTAATACGAGTAAATATAGTATTTGCAATATCTTTTTGTACAGTTTTTATTTTAATGTTTTCAAGTTGTAAAGAGCTATACCCTATAACAAAAACTGCTGAAGGATATACATTTGAAATTGATGAAAATCAAAACGCTACATTGATAAAAACCGATATATTGGCTGAAACCATTGAAATTCCTTCGGAAATTTCTTCATATAAAGTCAAAAAGCTAAGTTGTGTAGAAGAAGCTGCATTAGTTGGGGTGTCTCTTACAGGTGTATTTGAGGGAAATAATGTTGTAAAAGAAATTATAATACCTGAAGGAGTAGTGGAAACTTATGGCCCGGCTATAGCTAATTGCTATAATCTTGAAAAAATTACTATACCAGGCACAATGACGACATTTGACGTAGTGCGGTGTGATAATTTAAAGGAAGTGAACATTGTTGACGGAGATACTATTACCGAATCCTTTAGTTTCAGCGATTGTTCCGGGCTTGAAGAAATATACTTACCGAAGCAAATTAACAAAATCAGCACTAATGCTTTTGCTCGTTGCTATTCATTAAAAAATGTGAAGTTTTCAAAAAATGTTTATTGTATAGAGAGTGTGGCTTTCCAAGGATGTACTTCACTTACAAATATTGATTTACCCGACAAGCTATCAGAAATAGGTTCAAACGCTTTTCAATGGTGTACTTCTCTGCAAACTATTGATGTTCCGTCAAAGGTCAGGATTATTGAGAGCTGGACATTTGATGGTTGCAAATCTCTTGAAATAGTGAATTTGCCTGAGGACTTAATAAAAATAGGTGACGGAGCTTTTCGGGATTGCGTTTCTTTAGAGAGAATTAATGTCTATGATGAATGTGATTACATTGCGGACAACGCTTTTGATGGATGTGATAAACTTACAATCTGCGGAATAAAGGGTAGTTATGCAGAACAGTATGCAAAAAAACATAACATACCATTTGAAAAATTGGATACAACAATTCAGTCTGTAAATTAATAATTATCGGTTTGTTGATAATTAAAACTATATTTTTTACGAGAGAATTTTAATATGATGAAAAAAATAAAAAAATATAAACTACCTATCGGGATATTGTGCGTAGTGTTAGTGATATTTATATTGTTGCAAATCTTTTCAAGTGAACATTGGTGGTTTGGGTACACATATGAAACCGATGGATATACAAATAAATCGGCAACAATTGTAAAGATAAACTACCCGTCAGAGAAAGTTGTAATTCCTTCAACAATATTTTCCCATAAAGTAAATGCTTTAGGCGGATATGTTACAGGATACAATTTGTGGGGAGCAGAAAGGAAAGGAATGTTTGAGGATAACGATATAGTAAAAGAGATTGTTGTTTCTGAAGGGATAGAGTATATATTTAACAGATGTTTTTACCATTGTATTTCATTAGAAAGCATACAACTTCCAAGTACTATAAAACAATTCTCTTTTACGAATTGTGAAAGTCTGAAAAATGTTAATTTTAATGGTGATGTAAAAGAAATTGAAAGTTTATCATTTTCAGGCTGTTCTTCATTAGAAACGCTTGTAATTCCGGATAATATTGCTGATCGTGGTATAGCATACGGTGCTTTTTCCGGTTGCACATCACTAAAAAGTATAAATATTCCCGATAATATTACTGCAATACAACGATATACATTTAGTAATTGCATATCCTTAAAACAGTTAGTTTTGTCTAAAAATATTAAGAGCATTGAATGGGGTGCTTTTGAAAACTGCACCTTGCTGGAGAAAATTATCATTTACGATAAGGCAGAAGATATTGCGGATAATGCCTTTGAAGGTTGTGATAAGCTCACAATCTATGGAATAAAAGGCTCATATGCAGAACAATATGCAAATGAACACAATATACCTTTTGAAGAATTGAATAACATAGTTGACTGATTATATTTGCGGAGATTAAATAAAGTCAAAATTTTAGATTTTAAATGCCGACAAGTTATAGCTTTTAATGCTATTACCTGTCGGCATTATTTTTGGCACCCCATAAAATTCTGTGTAAATAATAATCTTTACAAAGCCTCAAGAAAATTTGCGTTTGCACTTGCAAGCTGATTTGATACATCATCGTACTTGTCCTTTTCGACATACTGACCGCCTGCAAGGTTGCCGAGCTTAACATCTGCCGCATTGTTTACCTTTTCTGCAAACTGTTCAAATGTCAAAGCTTTGCCGCCAAACATGGTTTTTAAAATTTCCATTAAGTCCATTCGTTTGCTCCTTTCAATTTATTAGCAATTGTGTGTGCTCAGATATTTGAGCAATATTAAAAGCCCCCGAAATTCGGGAGCTTATAACCATAATCTGTGGGTAAAAGTAAAAGGGATGTTTCAAACACCCTTTTAATACCCTTTTAAATTCGTTTAATTTTGTTTTAATCAAATCAACTATGTAATTCTTTACCTTTTAACTACAAAAGCTTATACAAGGCAAATGCGGTACAATTTACAGTTTGCTGATTATATACCGGGAACAAAGTCCTTTATACCTTTAGCAAGTTTGTAGAAACGTTGCATAATTGAATTTTCAGTTAAATATTCCAATCCCTTGAGAGTAATGCGGATATTTGTACAATCAACACTGACATCACCCGAAAGATATTTTGAAGTACTGACTCCTTTAACATAGCCTGAGTCGGAAAGCATTTCAATATATCTGTTCCAACACTCCTTACTTATTTCCAGTCGGTTGTGATCAATCTGAAAAACATCAAAATCAGAATAATCCATAGCAGCTTCGAGTGTACTCAGAATTTTGTATATACACTTAAAATTATCATTCATATACTGTAACCATCCTTAATATTGCACATTCATAAAATTGGTTTTTATTCAAACTCATAAGGTAGTAAAAATACTTGCAAGAGGCAATAAACCGCTTGTAGTTTGAGAATATGAACAATCTAATTAGGGTACAAATTTTACTCGTGGACTGTGAAAAAACAGCATTGCAAAAAAACAATATGGCACACAACCGTTATCACTTTCGGTTATGTGCCTTTTGTAATATAATAAGTTTGTTAAGAATACCACGATTGATTACAGTCCAAAACAAGGAGGATTTCAGTGCGTTAATTTCCAAAGTAAGTTCCACCATGAAAGTTACTCTGGAAATTAACTATTTACTTTTTTGTTTAAGTTTGCGGTAAATATGAATTGTATAATCCGTTTTATTGTGTTATTATGTAGTAAAATGGTGTGCAACATTGGTGTTTTGAAAAAAATTATGTTGCTGAAATTAAACTTGAAATAACTTACGGGGGGGCATATGGTTCGCAAAGTTGACAAAACAAAGCTTCTGACTGTTGTCGGGATAATTATATTCCTGTTCGGAGGTGCGGTGAGAATTTTTTCTCATCTTACTTCCTCGGCGGACAATTATATTGAAAATTTTGATGTTATTATCTTTTCCGGGCTTATTATAGGTTGGGGTGTGTCTGTTGCATATCGCATTGTTCAGAAGAATATACGAATCTGCCTTGTGATATCTGCGGCGCTTATGCTCTTGTGGATGGCTCTTCGTGCCATAAAATACAACAGCCCTGCCGACATCAACACATACGGACGGTATCTTTGGTATTCATATTACATAGCAATGGTGTTTTTGCCGCTTATGATGTTTTTTGCAATGCTGAATATCGGTAAGCCCGAAAATACAAATAACCGAAAATATCTTTTGATTATACCTGCCGCCGTTCTTGTGCTGCTTGTTATGACGAACGATTTTCATCAGCTTGCTTTTGTATTTGAACCCGATTTTCACAATTGGAACAAACAATACAGTTACGGTCCTGTTTACTATGTAATTGCAGTGTGGATTTTTATACTTGTACTTTCGTCAATTGTACTTTCAATCAATCGATGCAGAATTTCCGCAACACGCAAAAAGCTGTGGATTCCGATTGTAATAATTCTTGTCGCAATAATTTACACGCTCTGGAATAATCTGAATCACGGATATTCGGGACTTAGAATTTACAATGTTCCCGAGGTGTTCTGTTTTGCCTCAATTGCTTTATGGGAAAGCCTTATTCAGATAGGTCTTGTGCCGTCAAATACGGGTTACGGCGATTTTTTCAATGCGTCAAATCTTAACACTCTCATATTTGACAATGAGGGCAATGTGAAATACCGCTCTAAAAACGCAACAAATGTTTCAAAAGATGTTGTTCTGCAAAACGGTAACAGTGTTGTGATTGATGAAAATATAATTCTTAAAAAGCATAATATAAAAGGCGGTAAGGTAGTTTGGACGGAAGATATATCGGCAATTAACCGAATTAACAGAGAACTTTCGGAAGTAAAAGAGCAGATTTCGGAATACAATGTAATCTTAAAATCAGAGGCAGAGCTGAAAAAACGAAGAGCGGCAGTAACCGAACAGAACAAGCTCTATGACAGTATAACCGAATTTATCCGTCCTCAGCTTTGCGACCTTGAAAATATACTCAAAAATATTGAAAACAACAGGGGAGATATTTCGGTTAATTATGCCGGTGCCTGTGTTGTTAATGTCTACATCAAGAGAATAAGCAATCTGCTCATTATGGCAAAAAGCAGAAAAATGCTGAATGCTTTTGAGCTTGAAAACAGTATCCGAGAACTTGCCGAGTACATTTCTGTTTACGGAATTTCGTGTTCGTTTTTCAGTAATGTTTCGGGAGAAATTTCAGCCGAAAAAACTATTGCACTTTTTAAATTCATCGGGATTTTTATAAGGCATATAATGAACTGCACAGATGCGTTGCTGTTTAATTTAAAAGTCCATGAGAGATTTATTGATTTAAAAATCAACTGTGACAGCAAAAATGAAATGAAAATTCCCGATGATTTACTTGACGATATTACAAAACTCGGCGGAAATGTCACCACGGAATATGACGCCGACACGCTGTTTGTGTTTGTTCGTATGCAAAGCGGAGGTGATGACATATGACATCCATCCTTGAAATGCGTTCATTTGTTTGTGTTATATTGATGAGTGTGCAATTTGTTGTTGCCTGTGCGGCAATATACAACGCAACGCAATCTTTTCTTTATAAAATCAGGTTGTGGAAACCGATTTCAGCGGTTATAATTGCAGTAATCTCTTTGACAATGTTTTTGGTAAGCACTCATGTCTTGAGTAAAATATATTACGATAACCAAATTAATAAAATGGCTGAATTTTTTGGCAGAATGCCGTTTGCTTTGTCTGTCGGCATAACGGCATATTGTGCTGTAATGTCTGTGTACATAACGGTAAGGCTTCATCATTGCAGGAATACCGATATTACCGCAATGTCAATTAAAGAAAGCTTTGACGGCTTGCCGACAGGACTTTGCTATTTTGACGAAAACGGACTTGTTGTATTGAAAAATAACCTTATGGAAAGCATATGCCTTGAACTTACGGGTAAATCGCTTAATGTTGCAATGCCATTCAGAGAGAAGATAAAAGAGGCTTCTCAATATGAAAATGACGGGGCATTTACAGTCAGATTAAAGGACGGCAGGGTTTTCAGCTTTTCGTTGTCGGAAACGGAAATTTTTTCAAAGCCGTATTTTCAGCTTGCGGCAACCGATATAACAGAGTTTACAAAGCTTACATCAACCTTGGAATATGAAATAGGCGAGTTAAAAAAGGTTAATGCTCATCTGAAAAAATACAATGAAATGGTCTGTGATCTGACAAGAGAAGAAGAAATTCTTCGCACAAAAGAGATAATTCATGACAGGCTCGGCAGTACGCTGATAACAACAAGAAGATATCTTGAAAACGGCACTCTGTCTGAAAATAACAGTAAATTACTTGGAATGTGGAAAAACAATATTTCTGTTCTGAATACCGCAGAGAATGATTGCAAAGACGAAAACTTTGCTAAGGATATTGAAAATGCCGCAAAGCTTGTCGGAATAACGCTTGAAACAGTCGGAAATCTTCCTACTGATAACAATGCGGTTGCACGGGTTCTGACTTTTGCAACAATGCAATGCCTTAACAATGCCGCAAGACACGCAAAAGCAGATAAAATGATTCTTGAAAGTCTTGACGACGGTGAAAAATATATTTTTAAATTTGCAAATAACGGCAGAAAACCGCCTCGAAAAATCAATGAGGGCGGCGGACTTTCTTCCGTAAGAAAAAAGGCGGAGCAAATCGGCGGAAGCATGAAAATATCGACTTCCGAAATTTTTGTTCTTGAAATCACAATACCGAAAAGCGAGGTGCTGCAGTATGACAAGAGTGCTGATAGTTGAAGATCAGTCAATGCCGAGAACTTTATTTGAAATGTATGTAAACCAAAGCGAAAACTATACGCTTGCGGGCTCAATAAGTAATGCCGATATGACGGATTATCATTGTGAAAATTCCGATGTTGACCTGATTTTAATGGATATATGCACTTCAATGGGAGCAAACGGTCTTGAGGCGGCTGAAAGAATAAAAGCAAAGTTCCCGAAAATTAAGATAATCATTGTTACATCAATGCCCGAATATTCCTATCTAAAGCGTGCCAAGGAAGCAGGGGTTGACAGCTTTTGGTACAAAGAGGTAAGTCCCGAACCTATTATTGAACTTATGGACAGAACAATGAACGGTGAGCGTGTGTTTCCCGACACAACTCCCAAAATTAAATTCGGCAACGCAATGAGTACGGATTTTACCGAAAGGGAGCTTGAGGTTTTGCGTGAACTGACAAGCGGTGATACAAACACGGAAATTGCCAAAAGACTTTACATTGCTCCGGGTACTGTCAAAAACTATATACAGTATATGCTTGAAAAAACAGGCTTTAAGTCAAGAACAGAGCTTGCCGTAAAGGCAAGAGAGGCGGGACTTGTAATCCTTGACGATAGAATTAACGACAAATAAATACTTTTTTCTGAATATGTGCCGTTTGGCACATATTTTTTTGTTGTTAAAACAGTATAATACAATTACAGGATATAAACTGCTCAGACGGTGAATATCTTTTGTGCAAAACGCTATCTTTGTCCGATTAATAATCAAAGACAAAGGTGCATAAAATTTATTATTTAATGACAGGAGGAAAAACTATGGAGGCAAAAGGTTCAACTTTTCTTAAAGTAACGGGAATCCTTATGATTGTATTCGGTGCTATTGCATTGATTGTATCAATCATCGCCATTCTCGGTATCGCCGCACTTGCAGCTTTTAACGACGGTACATACGATATGACTATGCTTTATGTCGGCGGCGTTTTCGCACTTATCAGTGCGGTTGCTGAGTTTGTTGCAGGTATTATCGGCGTTATCAACGCAAAACTTCCGCACAAGGCAAATACATGTATTGTATGGGGCGTTATTGTTGCTGTTATGTGTATTGCAGGCGAAATTATCAGCATGATAGGCGGATCACAGTTCAATGTATTCTCTCTTATCTGCGGTCTTGCTATCCCTGTACTTTACATTATAGGCGCTGTTAAGAACAAAGCATAATTATTTTATTATTTTCCCCCCCTTTTTAATTACCCACCGTAAATATTTTTAGCACAAGGTCACAGCTGTCCGAACAATCGGGCAGCTGTGCTTTTTTTGTTTATGTTGTGAAATATGCCGTTTGGCACATTCATATTCTATCGCAAAATTGTACAATATAAGTGAAAGATATAGGTGAAAAGGGGTGATGTCCGTTGAAGAAAATTTTGCTCAGTGTTCAGAATAATTTGCTCAGTGAGGCTATTCAAAATGCCCTTGTAAAGAAGGGAAGATTTTGTATTGAAAATGTTTCACCGAATCAAGACGGGAAAATTCTTGATTTGTGCATTGCAGAAAGAGTTGATGTTTTACTTATGGATGTCACAAGACTTGCCGATTCAACTATTGAGAAACGGCTTGAGCTTTGTGGAAAAGTAAAGGAATATCTGCCAAGCTGTAAAACGGCTCTGCTCTGTGATGAACAGGCATATCCCGACCTTGCCGACAGGGTTAAACAGGCAAAACAATTCGGAAAAATAAGCTCGTTTTTTTATTCATCCGTAACGGCAGATTATCTTGCCGCCGCACTTGACGCACTTTAAAAAGGAGGTACTGTTTATGGGTATATTTGACAGCTTAAAAAATATGACAAATCAGGCTGTAAAAAACAATGTTTCAAAGGCCGTTTCGTGAGCGGTAAACAATGCGATGCACAAAAGCAAAACATTTGTATTTGCCGATTATCCGAAAAATGCAGATGAACTCAAAAAAATGCCGGAGCTTGACTTTTCGTCACCTCTTTCAACAGCGGCATTTGCAATGCTTGTGTTGCTTGAATATGATGAAAGTCCGGAAAATACAATAGAAATGCTTAATGTATTAAAAGGACCTCAGGCGATGAACGGGATGGATGTTCAGTTTTTGCGTGACAGAATCAAGGGCAGGGGATATATTCCTCGCTCGTATTTTGAGGGTTCATCCGTGAAAAACGATTATACACCGAATGTTCCGTACAAAATAACCGTTTCCGAGTATGCATATACCTATCAGAGCGAGGGTTATGCAAAGGTTCAGGTTCAGTCGTCGGGAGCAGATTCACCTCGTCCGATTGAGCTTCGCAGAAAGGGCAATCAATGGTTCTTATGGCGTAATCTTGCACTCTCTGACATACGAACTCCGGCTTCGGCTGATCCTTGGGCATAAAGGAGGGATTTTTATGAAAATCAAGAAAAAAGCAAAGCGTATTTCGAGCGTTGCCCTGTGTGTGCTTATGCTTTTAACGGCTCTTCCTATGACAGCCATAACCGCAAATGCGGCGGCTCAGGCTTATATCAAATATATCGACACCGAGGTTTACATAGGAGATGTCCTTAACATTATCGTGGGAGTAAACGGCGGCAGTACAGACGAAACCTTTACCTATCAATGGCAGGCAAAGTATCCGAGCCTAAGCTGGGTTAACCTCTCCGATAAAACCGACAGACCCAACTCGAAATTTTCGGGTGTTTTTACAGACCATCTTAAATTTCAGACCTACGCAGAACTTGTAGGACCTGACTCAGGGTGGAAAGATGTTGTCTTTAGATGTAAAGTAACGGGCTCAAAAAGCGGTACTTTTTATTCGGGAAAATGTAACTTTCCGGGACTTCTTGAGAAGACAGAAATTCCTACAATTGGATTTTTAGGCTTGGAGAAACCTGAACAGCGGAAAATCCCCTCAACTACGGCAACTCCGATAAACAGCACTTACTACAGTTTTGATTATATTGAGTGGTATGAGTACAAAAACAACAAAGTTGGCAGAAAGCTCAACGACGGAGAAGCTTTTGACAGTGGTATGTATTGTTGTCAGCTATACTTTAATATGAACAGAGGATATGCGGTTGCCAAGAACGCAGTATGTGGCTTGTACAACGACGACGGTCAGGCGACAATTCTTCAGGATGAAACCACAGGTCAATATTATATTTGGGCATATTACGTTGTTGCAGATAAATCACCTTCATTTTCACATCAGTTCACTGAGGCAGAAATTATGAAAGGCAAAGAAGGAACTATATCGGTTACTGCCAACAATGCCGCAAGCTATCAGTGGCAGATGAAAGTAAGGAGAAGCACAGGAAGATATGTGTGGCGCAACATAAGTGACAACTCATCCACATCAAACAAATTTTCCTTCAAGGGAACAAAAACAAATGCTTTGAGCATCAGACCGAATACGGATTTTGATGAAACTCATTTCAGGTGTGCTGTCACGGGTGAAAACGGTGATGTCATTTACAGTGTATCTGTTAAAGTTACGCAAAAGGTTAAGGCCCGTATTATACTGGATTTAAGAACGGGCGGCTTACCGGATGACACTATTACTATTAAGTTTGATAAATACACTCCTGACGGCGTCTATAATGGCAGCTATACACATGAAACGGTAAACAGTAATGCAAAACCCTTATATGTGTATTATGAAACAGTTCCGGGCAAATATGTCATTACTGTAAGCAAACCTCAATGCGTAACACGGGTATATGAAGCGAATGTTGTTAAGAAAGATGTTAACCTTGTAGTAAAAATTACTGTTCCGTATGATGTCAATATGGACGGTGTTATTAATGTTGTGGACGCAACCTTGGTTCAAAAATACATTGTCGGGTTTGAAGAATTTGACGATTACACTTTAAAAATTGCAGACACAAACGGTGACGGCACAATATCAGTTGTTGATGCTACAAATATTCAGAAGAAAATCGTGAATCTTTTGTAAAGGAGAAAGTTTATGGGACTATTTGAAAAGAAATATTGTGACCTTTGCGGTGACAAGGTAAACGCCCTCACAAGGCAAAAGCTTTCAGACGGTTATCTTTGCAGCGACTGTAAGCACAAGCTCAGTTCGCTTTCATCAGGCTGGAAAAACAGAACATTAGCAGATGTTAAAACTCATCTTGAACAGCGTGAACAGAACAGACAGAAATATTCGGCATTTGTTCAGTCGGCAAGTGCCGGTACAAATGAAAAGCTTGTTGTAGATTTTAATAACAGAAAATTCTATTTTACAATAGGCAGAGATTTCAAAAACAGCAATCCTGAAATTTTTGATTTTTCACAGCTGCAGGACTTTTGGCTTGAGCTTGGATATACAACTCTGCAGGATTCCGACCGTGACGGAATTCCTGATGAGTATGACCGCTATGATAACCGTCAGGGCAGGAACAGCGGTTTTGGCAGTCAGTTTGATACAACAAACTCATTTTCGGGGCAAAATGGTATGCTTGATGTTCCGCTTGCACTTCAGCCGTATGTTCGTGATACAAACACATCGTCATCACCGCAAAGAATATCTTCTTTAAAAGCAAAATTCATCGTAAATCATCCGTTCATAACCGATATATCAATGTATGTTGATTCGTCAATCGGTACTGTAAGGAATGAGCTTATGAGAGCGTTTGATGACGGAATGCAGTTAATGAGACTGTGTGAACAAATAAGGAACGGTATGCAGAACAATATGGGCTATCAGCAGAACGGAATGCCCATGCAGAACAATATGGGTTATCAGCAGAACGGAATGCCTATGCAAAACAATATGGGTTATCAGCAGAACGGAATGCCCATGCAGAACAATATGGGATATCAGCAAGGCGGAATGCCTATGCAGAGCAACACAGTAAATCAGCAAGTTTCACAGCCGTTTACTCCGCAAAATGCTGCGGCAATTGTTTGTTCGGCTTGCGGATATAAGCCAGACGGCAATCCGCCGAAATTCTGTCCGTTCTGCGGGGCTGCCATGACATAACCGATATGACTTTACGGTCGTTATTTCATAATATTTCCAAACGAAAAACGCGTGTAAAAAAAGAAATTGTATCCGTGAGCTATTCAAAAAATCATTCAAATTTTGACTACTGCTGTTCTTTTTATGTGCGAAAAAAAGGTGTAAATTTCCTTTTTGACGCTATCTGTAAATGCGGTTATATCGCTTTTGAAAATGTTTTGATCGACGAAACGGATATGAGACTGCTGTGTGATACCGCCGAAGACGCATTGGAAATTCTGAAAAAATATAATCCAAAAAACAAAGAACTGACAGTCGATGACGCCACGGTTACAATCGTTGAAATCATATTTTCCGACAAAAACAGTATGTCGGTCAGTATGACGGAACAAACCTTGGATTCGCTCGAAAAAGCGTTTTTTGCCCTTGCTGAAAAATATTGCAAAGATGTTTAATCTCTAAAAATAATTGAAAAGCAACCCTATGAAAACAACCCCACGGTAAAATAATCGTGGGGTTGTTTTTTTTTGTAACAGAAAATAAGTGCATTTTTTCTTGCCATTACCGTAGTAATTGTTTATAATTAAGGTATGACAATAAAAGAAGGCATGAACAATGCAAACGATAGATGAGGCACTAAACAAACTGAAAAAATCTGATTTTCGCAGTCGGTTTCATTTAAAGCAAAAGGACATTGACTATATTAATGAAAAGGGAATGAATAAAATCCGTTCCCATGCAGAAGATTTTGTCAGAACACGGCTTGCGCCAAAATATATTCCGAATGACGGAAAGCAAACGCCTATGAGGGGACACCCTGTTTTTATCGCACAGCACGCCTGTGCCTGTTGTTGCAGAGGGTGTCTTAACAAGTGGTACAGAGTTGCAAGGGATAAACAGCTTAACGAGGTCGAACAGCAGAAAATTGTAAATCTGCTTATGGCTTGGATTGAAAGGGAATACAATGATTATAATTCCAATAAAGAATGATAGATAAGGGCAAAAAGATGAGTGATAAATTAAGCGTGTTAAAAGATTACTTCGGACACGATTCTTTCAGAGACGGACAGGAACAGATAGTTGACGCTTTGCTTGACGGCAGAGATGCACTTTGCATTATGCCCACAGGTGCGGGCAAGTCTATGTGCTATCAGATTCCCGCATTACTTTTTGACGGGGTGACAATTGTTGTGTCACCTCTGATTTCGCTTATGAAGGATCAGGTCGGCTCACTCGTTCAGTCGGGAGTTCCTGCGGCATATATAAACAGCTCGCTTTCATATCCGCAATTTCTCCGAGTGCTTTCAAATGTTGAGCACGGAAAATACAAAATCATCTATGTTGCACCCGAAAGGCTGTTGACTGACGGATTTCTTGACACCTGTAAAAAGATTAAAATCTCAATGGTTGCAGTTGACGAGGCTCATTGCGTTTCACAATGGGGACAGGATTTCAGACCGAGTTACCTCAAAATTATTTCATTTGTTGAAAGCCTTGCAAATCGTCCGATTGTCGGAGCATTTACCGCAACGGCTACAAATGATGTAAAAGAAGATATAAAGAAAATTCTCAGGCTTGAAAATCCGTTTGAAATTACAACGGGATTTGACCGCCCCAACCTTTTCTTTGGTGTAATAAAGTCATCGTCAAAGGACGAAAAGCTTATTGACCTCATTCGGGAGCGTGGCGACAGGTCGGGAATTGTCTATTGTGCAACCCGAAAAAATGTTGAATCTGTCTGCGAATTGCTCTGCGATAACGGCTTTTCGGCGGCAAGATACCATGCAGGTCTTGATGAATACGAACGCAGGAAAAATCAGGAGGATTTTGTTTTTGACCGAAAAAATATTATGGTCGCAACCAATGCTTTCGGTATGGGAATTGACAAGTCAAATGTTACATATGTAATCCATTACAATATGCCGAAAAATATTGAAAGCTACTATCAAGAGGCAGGACGGGCAGGTCGTGACGGCGGTGAGTCTGATTGTATTTTGCTCTACAGTCCTAAGGATGTTCGCCTAAATCGTTTTATGATTGAAAATTCCGAGGGCAACGATGAGCTTACAATTGAAGAAAACGAGCAAATTCGTGAGCGTGATTTTGAACGCTTAAAATACATGACCTTTTACAGCACAACAAACGATTGTCTGCGTGGGTTTATTCTGCGGTATTTCGGCGGTGAAAAAAAGGCTTACTGCGGAAAATGCTCCAACTGCCTTTCCGTTCACAAGCTTGTTGATGTCACAATTGATGCTCAAAAAATTATGTCGTGTATTGCAAGAACAGGACAAAGGTACGGCAAAACCGTGATTTGTGATGTGTTAAAGGGCAGTAAAAGCGAGAAAATTCTAAAAGCTGAGCTTAACAATCAGTCAACCTACGGAATAATGAAAGAGGTTACGGCAAGGCATATTTTCGGCACAATTGACTTTCTTGCCGAAAAGGAGTATATTTCATCCGACAATGAAACCGAGGTTCTAAAACTTTTGCCAAAGAGCCGAGATGTGCTTTTCGGGCGGGAACGGCTTGTGATGAAGAAAGTTGAAAACTCCGAAAAGGTTGTCAAAACGCACCGTCCCGAGGTGCCTGTCAATTCCGAATTACTTGACGCACTCAAGGCTTTGCGAAAAGGCATTGCATCCAAAAAGAGCGTTCCTGCCTATGTTATTTTTACCGATGCAACGCTGATTGATATGTGCAAAAAATGTCCCGAAACACCCGATGAAATGCTTGAAGTTTCGGGTGTGGGCAGAACAAAGCTTGAAAAATTCGGAAAACAATTTCTTGAAGAAATCGCAAAATTCAGATAACTTCATATACTGTTAAAGGATGAACGAATTCGTTTGTCCTTTTCTTTTTCAATTTTCAAAATTGTATTGAAATAATTAGTACAAAGTGGTACAATAGTTACAGAGAGAAAACAGATTGGAGGCATTTGTATGGCTGACATATTTGATTACATAAGTCGAAGAGGCGATTTGACATTTGAACAGGACGGTTTTAACGAGCTTGACGCACTTGTGCTTTCACGGCTTTCATATCTTCCTTTTGACGGTGCGGTATCGTCCTGCCTGTTTGATGAAATTACCCTTGAACAGGCGGCAATGCGTGTGTTTGCAACCGATGATTACGAGAAAAATCTATTGTGGAAGGGTGACGCCGACCTTTTGAAAGCGACGGCAGAGAGCAAGAGATTCGGCAAAATTCTTGTTTCGGGGTATGTAAACGAGGTTGAGTCCGATGTGAGTATGCAGTTTTCCGCAATCACTTTTGAATTTCTTAAAAAAAATTATTTTATTTCATACAGAGGAACGGACAATTCTCTTGTCGGCTGGCAGGAGGACTTCAATATGTTCTTCACATTTCCGTTGCCGTCACAGAAAAAGGCTCTTGATTATTTTGAAAAGGCAGTCCGTATGCTCAACGGAAAATTCATTCTGGGCGGTCACTCAAAGGGCGGAAATCTTGCGGTTTATGCCGGTGCTTTTACCGATGAAAATTCAAGAAATCACATTGATTATATTTACAATTTTGACGGACCGGGGTTTTCTCTTGACAAAATCAGGGACAGCGGATTTTATGAAGTTGACGACAGAATCTACACCTTTGTTCCGCAGTCAAGCATTTTCGGCATGATATTTGAGCATGAGGAGAGCTACACAATTGTAAAGAGCAATCAAAAAGGTTTTCTTCAGCACGATATCTATTCATGGGAGATTGAGCAGAACAGTCTTATCAGGCTGAAAAGCACTACAAATTTCAGCGTTTTCTTTGACCACACGCTGAAAGAATTTGTTGAATCGCTGACAATTGCTCAAAGACGGGAGTTCACAAAAGAGGTTTTTGCCCTTTTGTCGCTGACCGAAACCGCAACCTTTAATGAGATGCTGAAAAATCCGCTTAAAAACACGGGAACAATCCTAAAATCCTTTGCAGGTCTTGACAGCAAAACGAGAAATATGCTTCTGAAAACAATCTTCGCATTCGTCAAAAGTGCAAAAAACAATTTTTCCGACATAACAGGCGGTCAGAACAAAATTACCGTCAGTTAATTATAAAAAAGCTCATATATGCTCCGATACTTTTTAGCGTCGGAGCATTTTCTTTGCAAAAAATCATTTGTCAAGACGAAATTCCCGTTTTGTCAATTGGCACTTTTGAAATTTGTATTGTCAGTCTTGAAAATTTTTCATAATATACAAAAAAACCGACACGGTTTATGCTGTGTCGGGGTTTTTATTTTGCTTTTTAAATGTCAATCGTCAGTTCAACGGGGCAATGGTCAGAACCTAAAATTTCGGTATGGATTTTTGCACCGTCAAGCTTGCTTTCAAGAGCTTTTGAAACGATAAAATAGTCAATACGCCAGCCCGCATTTTTTTCACGAGCCTTGAATCTGTATGACCACCACGAATACACGCCCTCTGTATCGGGATAGAAATAGCGGTAGGTGTCGATAAAGCCGTCATCGAGCAACGCTGTCATCTTTGAACGCTCTTCATCGGTAAAGCCTGCATTTTTACGGTTGGTTTTCGGATTTTTCAAATCAATTTCTTTGTGTGCAACATTCAAATCACCGCACATAATAACAGGCTTTTTTTCTTCAAGTTTTTTCAGATATGCCTTGAAATCATCTTCCCATTTCATTCGGTAATCAAGCCTTTTCAGCTCACTTTGCGAGTTTGGAGTGTAGCAGGTGACAACAAAGCAATTGTCAAATTCTGCCGTGATAACTCTGCCCTCATGGTCGTGTTCGTCAATGCCGATCCCGTAACATACATTCAAAGGCTCTTCCTTTGTGAACATAGCCGTTCCCGAATAGCCTTTTTTGTCGGCATAGTACCAATACTGATGATATCCTTCAAGCAAGAGGTCAATCTGTCCCTCTTGAAGTTTTGTTTCCTGAAGACAAAAAATATCTGCGTCAACATCTTTAAAAAAGTCCTCAAAGCCCTTTGTAACACAGGCACGAAGTCCGTTTACATTCCACGAAATCAATTTTTTCATAATTTACTCCCGTACACACAAAAGGGAGCAAGCATTGCCTGCTCCCAAATTGCCAATTTGTTAATTATTCTTCTGCGGAAAATTCGTCTTTGCCTACACCACAGAGAGGGCATACCCAATCCTCGGGTACATCTTCCCATGCTGTGCCTGCATCAACGCCGTTATCGGGATCGCCGATTTCAGGATCGTAAACATATCCGCAAACATCGCATACATATTTCATACTATCAAATCTCCTGTTCAAAGTCTGTTGTGTAATCGGTTAGTTGTTGGTCATACGATTATCAAGCTGACTTTTTTGATTTTTTATTGTTTTAATGATTACTTAAAGTATCTGTTAAGAAGACCTCTAAAGCCTGCGCCGTGTCTTGCTTCATCCTTTGCCATCTCGTGAACCGTGTCATGAATAGCGTCAAGGTTCTGAGCCTTTGCACGCTTTGCAAGGTCAAACTTACCTTCGCAAGCACCTGTTTCTGCATCTACACGCATCTGAAGATTCTTCTTTGTGCTGTCTGTAAGAACTTCGCCTAAAAGCTCTGCAAACTTGGCAGCGTGTTCAGCCTCTTCAAAAGCATACTTTGTAAATGCGGCAGAAACCTCGGGATAGCCTTCTCTGTCTGCAACTCTTGCCATTGCAAGATACATACCGACTTCGCTGCATTCTCCCTCAAAGTTAGCTCTGAGATCCTTGAGAATATCTTCGCTTACGCCCTGAGCAACGCCAACCTCGTGAACTGTTGCGAAAGACGCCTCCTCGTCCATCTGCTTAAATTTTTCCTTCGGTGCCTTACAAACAGGGCAAGCCTCGGGAGCTTCGGGACCTTCATAAACATAACCGCATACTGTGCAATACCATTTCATAATTACTTCTCCTTTGTAATAAATATTAGTGTACTTCTGCCGAACATTTAGGACATATGCCGTAGTAGATAACAAATCTGTTTTCTACCTTAAATCCCTCTTCGGCAAGCTGTGACTCAAGGTCATCAGCATTTTGATTGTCTTCAACATCAATAACTGCTTTGCATTTGTTGCAGACGAAGTGGGGGTGCGGCTCTGTGTTGCCGTCAATACGCTCCTCACCGTTTACATTGCATATAACGCTGACCTTTCCTTCATCCTTAAAAAGAGCAATGTTTCTGTAAACCGTGCCAAGACTAAGGTCGGGAATTTCGGGCTTTAATTTATCATAAACCCAGCGTGCGCTCGGATGAGTGTCCGTACCGCACACAGCGTTGTAAATTGCATTGCGTTTTGAGCTGAAATTTCTTTTTGCCATAATTCATAAATCCTTATGCAATATTAGTCAGTACCGATTGGCCAAAATCAGTAATCAGTATTAACTTTGACTATATTCTATCACGCAGATGTTTGATTATATTTACAATAAAGAATTATAGATAAAAAATCTTGCACAAAGAATTGGGAGGAAATATAGTGAAATCAAACAAAACAGTAAAAATTATCATTTTTACGGCACTTTTCCTGTCTGCAGTAATTTTAATATCGGTAATGACAGGTGCAGTAAAAGAAACAACGGCTGATACCGACAGCGTAAAACTGCCCGTAATAATGTATCACTCACTTTTAAAGGATGAAAAACTGCAAAATGACTACACCGTTTCACCGACTCTTTTTGAAAACGATTTAAAATATCTTGCCGAAAACGGCTACACAACCGTTGTTGTAAAAGACCTTACCGATTATGTTTACGGCAAAAAATCATTGCCCGAAAAATGCATTATGCTGACCTTTGACGACGGCTATTATAATAATTATTATTATGCACTCCCTTTGCTCGAAAAATACAACTGCAAGGCGGTCATATCTCCGATTGCGTCAGTGTCCGAAAAATTCACCGAAACCAAGGACATTTCCGTGACCTACGGTCATATAACTTTTGACGATATGAAAGAAATGTCCGATTCGGGCTATGTTGAAATTCAGAATCATTCGTACGATATGCATTCTTTGAAATCACGAAAGGGTGTTTTGCCAAAAGCGGGGGAGAGTGACGAAGTATATAAATCTATTCTTACGGAAGATGTTGTCAAAGCTCAAGGCTTGCTTGAAAATGCAACAGGGAAAAAACCGACCTGCTTTGTATATCCGTTCGGTGCAAAAAATGACCTGACCGAAAAGCTGATAAAAGAAATGGGCTTTTCGTGTACACTAACCTGTACGGAAAAGCCCAATATAATTACTAAAAATCCCGACAGCCTCTACGAGCTGGGACGATACCGCCGTGACCGCAACGAGTCAATGCAGAATCTTCTTATCCGAATTGAAATGCAGTCATAATATTTATACGGCAGATTTTTCAGCCTTGGCGTTTCTTACAAAAGCCTCGCACAAAGCTATGAAGATGAAAAACAGCGGAGTTGTAATCGGCTGATAAAGGTTTACAACAGACTGAACAGCATAGCAGATAACAGCCGAAACGCACGCAATCAGCATCGGATTTTCCTTTGCATACTTAACTGCGTTCTTAATCGTACCGCACACAATGACAAGATAGGAGAGAAGCCCCGTAATTCCGATTGTGATAAGGTAGTTTAGATATTCGTTATGGGCGGCATTTGTTGAGCTGTCACCGTATTTTGAAAGGTCGTCAAAGTACGGACTGAATGCGGAGTAGAACATATCGGGACCTACGCCGAACAGCTTTTCAATGAATGAAGCGTCGCCGAAAATCCATATCGACCTTATCCACATAAAGCCTCTGTGTGTACCCCATATATCGTTAAAGCGGATAATTCTTTCAAAACTGCCGAGGTCGGTTTTGGTGTCAATACAGCTGAAATAAACCATAATTCCTATCATGGCAACAGCACAAAAACCGAATACAACGGCAAGAGCAATCGGCACGGCTTTTGAAATTGTGATGTTTGGTTTTTTGTAATCAATAAGATACAAAATCCCTGTAATAACGGCACAAGCTGCAAGCAATATCCAGCCGATGCCTGAGAAAACGAAAATTTCCTGAAACTTATCAAAGCCCTTGCTTTTGTCGTCAAAGCAGAGCGAGAACAGTCTGAGCAGCTTTGCAAACAACAGCATAACAGTTGCCGAAAGGAAAAATCTTTTCAGTCTGACAAGGCTGTTTGAAAACCATACAAGGTAAATAATCATAAATACAGCCATACCGAGAATGCCGGAATCGCTGTCGGCAGTCATAAGAGCCGCAAAGCCAAATCCTGTTGCTACAAGATAAATTGCCCTGAGCAAGGTTTTCTCCGTGATAACCGACATTGCAATCATAACAGGCATAGCGATGCAGATGTAGCTTGAAAGCAGATTTTTGTTGCCGATTGTTGAAGTGAAGTCGGTAATAGTCTGTTGGTCGGTGAGAAGAGTAAACATCCCGAGAGGATCAATATAGAATGAGTTAAGCACCGCAAGTGCATAAACTATCATTGAACCGAACGCAAGCGCAACGAATATGTATTCAAAATATTTAAAGCACCTTGTAATCATAAAATATGCTGCGGTGTAAAATGCCATAAGCACAAGACCGTTGTTTCGCCCCTGAGTACCCATAAGTGCATCCAAAGGGTTTGCAGACAACAGCGTTGAAATGACATTTATCCCGAGGAATACAATAAATGCCCAGTCCATAAACGAAAGCTCTTCATACAAATGCTTTGGTTTAGGCTTTTCAAGCTTTGAGTCTTCCGGCGGTTTATCAATGCTTGCGGTCATAATAATAAGAAATTCCGCAATAACGAGAATACCCGTCAATATAATGAAAAAGTAATACTTGTCATGCCTGATGTTAAAATATGCGTCCGTGAAAAACAACGGAAAAAGCGTGAACATAACAAGCAGATAATAGTTTGTGAGCGCCTGCTGTACCGAATATTTTTCTTTGGGTTTGGCAGGCGGATTTTTATGCTTTGCAGAAGTCATAATAAAATAACCTTTCAATATAATGTACTTCAATTTTATAACGCACACACGATGTTGTCAAGAAATAAAGTAAGTTGAAAGCTCTGATTTTCGACTTGTTTCGATTGGCATATGCTTGCAAAAGAACAATAATTGCATATTTTTCGGCACTTTTATTCCCAAATTAATACTTGTGGAAAAATTAGTATTGTATTTATCTCCGTAAAATGGTATAATTCCCCTTGAGATATATTTCCATATTTGCAGGACAAAGACTTTTGTAAAAAATTGTTTATGAATTTATCTATTTGCAGATTGGGTGGTTTTATGAAAAAATTAGTTATTTTTGGCTTTGACGGCACTCTTGCCGACACAGCCCCCGGAATTTTATATTGTTTCAATACAACAGCAGTTGCAATGGGCTATGAGCCTGTTGAACACAGCGCACTCTACGGAGTAATCGGCGCACCGCTTGAATACGGATTTAAAACGCTCTTTAATATGAGTGATGACGAAATTGAATATGCCGTAAAGAATTACAGTAAACTTTATTCCCAGAAAGGAAAAGAGATGTTCACCGTCTATGACGGAATTTATGACGTGAACTCAAGAAAAGCGGTTTTAAGCTTGCAATAGCAACTCAAAAGCACAGAATGTTCACAACGGATATTCTTGAAACCTACGAGGCGTCGGATGTTTTCGACGCAGTATGTGCAACAGATGTCGGTACAAACCTCACAAAGAGTCATCTGCTTTTGCAGGCGTGTGAGCAGACAGGAGTTTCTGTTGAAGAAAGTATCCTTGTCGGCGACAGCACAATCGAGGCAAAGGGTGCGGAAGAAATAGGTATGGACTTCCTCGCTGTGCTATACGGCTGGGGCTTTAAAACCAAGGAAGAAACCGAAAATTACAAATGCGTCGGCACAGTGTCATCTCCGGCAGAAATCTCTCAAAAAGTCATGGCACTCTGATTACGGTTAGTGCGTGTAAAACAGTGCATAAATAGGATTAAAATTGTAAATTTTACAAAAAGAAATCGGGCAGTCATAACGATTGCCCGATTTTTTTATGCAAATTTAATTCTGTATAATAACAATGATACAACGATATACTTTTGCTTGTAAACGGGATGTTTGATAAACAGAAATATGATAGTATGGAATTGATATTGTTAAATTCTTTTACATAAATTTTAAAAGTTAATTTAAATAATATTGAATTTTCACATATTGTATGCTAAAATAAAAATGCCAAACAAAAATTTAATTTTAAGTTCACCTAAGTGTGTGTTTTTATTTCGGTAAAAATGCAGGCTTTACTTTTCACACCTTATAAGTGAAATATTGTGTCGCAACAATCAAAGCTATGTATTTTTCGTGCGTAGCTTCAGCTACGCACTTTTTGTTTTATGCGAAAAATATTTGCTTTTTAAAAAAATCGACAAAATTTGAAAAATTTTAAAATTTTTTCGGATTTTATAAAATCAAAAGCCGTTTTAAATTGTCTATATTATGAAAGGAAATGAGAGGAGGTTATTTTATGAACATTTCCCACTTAGTAGAGAAAATTAAAAAGGGAGATAACAAATCATTTGAAAAGCTCTACAAGCTTACAGAGCGTGAAGTGTGGTTTACTTGTATCAGCTTTTTAAAGAACGAAACAACCGCACAGGACATTATGCAGGAAACTTACATAACGGCTTTTTTAAAAATCCAATCTTTGGAAAAATCATCACAAATCAGAAGTTGGCTTAACAGAATTGCCGTTAATAAGTGCAAAAATTATTTGAAAGGTAAAGGTGAAATCCAACTGGACGATGAAATTTTTGAAAATCAGGCAATAGTTGACGAGCGTATATCAATTCCCGAAGAATACATTTCAGACAAGGCAAAGAGAGAAATTATTCTTTCGATTATGCAGGAAGTACTGTCCGATGTTCAGTATCAGACAGTGATTATGCACTATTTTAATGAAATGACTGTTGATGAAATCGCAGAAGTCTTTGAATGTTCAAGGGGTACTGTGCTTTCAAGGCTCAACTATTCAAGGGCAAAGATGAAAACTGCAATTGAAGATTACGAAAATAAAAGCGGTGACAGGCTTCACGGTGTTGTATTTGTTCCGTTCTTTACAACAATTTTCAGAGAGCAGGCAAAGAGCCTTAGCGTTCCGAGCATTACAATCACACTTCCAAACGGAGAAAGCCTTGTAACTGCGGCTTCAAAGGGTGTTTCAACAGCGGTAAAATCGAGTACCGCAACTGCGGTTAAGACAGGTGCAGTTACAGCGGTTAAGACAAAAGTCATAGCTATGGCTTGCGGTATGACCTTACTTTTTGCAGGCACAACAGTCGGCACAAGTCTTCTTGCAGGTTGTAAAAGTGACAAAGTTCCGACCGCAACAACTTCTGCTCAGACCACTGCACAGGCAACTACAGTTCCTGCGGTAACAGTACCAAAGGCAGTTAAAGATTTGGTAGACAAGGGTGAAATCAAGGTCGACAAAGACGGCAACATCACTGATAAGAATGGTAAGAAAGTCGAAGTAAAAGACGGCAAAGTAGAAGTAAAAACCGATGACGGTAAGACAGTTACAGTTAAGGTTGACGATGTAAAAACTACAGTATCTAACAAAAACAACAGCAACAAGGGTAACACCGAAAAGAAAGAAGATACCAAGTCAAATACATCTTCGAAGAAAGACAATTCTTCAAAGACAAATACATCTGATAACGACAAGAAGCCAGCTAAGCCAAGCAACTCTTCAAGTAATAACCAGAAGCCAGCATCTAAGCCGAGTGAGTCATCAAAGACTGAAACAACAGCAGCTAAGAAATATAAGTACTATAAGCATCACGATGCTGTGACAGTACATCACGATGCTGTGACAAAAAAGCATGACAGAGAGTGGATTGTAACTGGTACTCACGAAGAACCAGTATATGAGTGGGTAGGATATGATGTATGTAATAACTGCGGTATGAAGTTAACAGATGCTAACCAGAGAAAAACACATCTTACTTGGGAATTAAAAACAAATGGTGCAGGTGCATATCACCACGAGAAAGAATATGTACAGACTGGCACAAAAACAGTAGAAGACGGCTATTGGAAAGAAGCATACACAGAAGTTGTTTCAAAGGCTTGGACTGAGACAATCACTCCAGCTTACGACGAGGAAGTATCTGAAAATGATCACTGGGATAAGAAAGTTCTTATCAACTAAGTGTGTTGGTATTAATTAGATAGCAAGTATAAATCCTTAAAATAATTATTGGGAAGAGAGGGTTCTTTATGAACCCTCTTTTTCTATGTTAAAAATAAATATTATACTAAAGAAAGTATTTAACTTAGTTATAATATATGTTATAATATAAACATATTAAAGGGGTATTTATATGAAAAGTTATAACCCTCGAGGAGGGTAGTTATGGTATGGGAATGCTCTGTAATCAACAAAATAAAAAAAGAGGTTAAGCATTAGAAAAAATTGCTTAACCTCTTTATTGTTTTAATAATAGAAAAATCTTTTGTGTTACGGTGTAATAAATTTTAAAAATATATTATCTTGTTTCCTTGAAAATCGGCAGGCAAACTGAAATGACAGTAAGTTTGACAGTAAGTTTGACTGCATTTTATCTTGTTTTAACTTAATTCAAAATTACTCAACTGAATTTTTGAAATCTCAAAAACCCAGTGTTTAAGCCACTTTTAAGGCATTTTAAGTAATTTAGGCAAAAAATAAAAGGCGGTTAAAAAACCACCTTTTTTGGTCGAGGTGACAGGACTTGAACCTGCGGCATCTTGGTCCCAAACCAAGCACTCTACCAAACTGAGTTACACCTCGAAATGTTGTTTAATAACAACAGCTTGATTATTATATACCATATTTTCGGATTTGTCAACATAATTTTCGCTTTTTATTCAAAATTAATTCAAATATTTTGAAAATCACCATAAAACAGACCGAAAATGTGACACAAAACAGCCGTCCCTACATAAGAAACGGCTGTGGTGCAGGTAACTTGCAAGGGGGATAGGAATGGGGAAAATGGGGGATTTTGTTAGCTATATGTAAGCTACGGAGCATAATTATGAACAATTCAGGATAATATAAGACTATATTTTGTTGATTGCGTTCACCAATTCTTTTGGGTTAACGTGGGTATAAACCTTTTCGGTCAAGTCCATTTTCGACTTGTGACCGACTATTTTTTTGATGATTGTATGGTTCACATTTGCCGATACAAGCATTGAAATGCAGGTATGTCTTGTTTCGTGTATGGTGTGGTCTAAACCTAAATCGTTTTGCAGAGGTGTCCAGTAGTTGCGTTTAAAGTTATCGTATTTCAGCGGCTTGCCATTGGTGTTATTCAGAACATATCCGCATTGAGAATCGCTGATGAATTTCTGCCAAAACGGCAGTACTTTGTCTGCTATAGGCACGGTTCGTACACCTGAATCGGTCTTTGAACTTTCAACAAAGAAAGTCTGTTCGTCAATGTTTACATTTGAAATTTTCAGATTGAGAAGTTCAGATACACGCACTCCCGAATAAATCAGCATAAGCACTATTTTTACCGAATCAAGATTTGAATATTCCCACAAAAGATTTATTTCGCTTTCCGAAAACTCCCTGCGTGCTCGTTTTGTTTCATCTGACTTGGCATTGATTTTCAATTTTTCTGCAAGATTGTTATGGAGCATATCGTGAAATATGCAGTATTCGTAGATTTTGTTCAACAGAATTTTAATTCGCCTAACCGATTGATAACCGTTGTTGCAGTTGTCGAGAACTCGTTGCATATCAATGATTTTTATATCGGACATCTTGCGATTGTATAACATTGAGCATTGTTTGTATGCCGCATTATACTGTCTTTTGGTGTTCGGATTTGTGTCTTCAGTGATGAACTCCTTGTACCAAAGTTCATGAATTTCTGAAAAAGTGCGTCTTGCCGAATCAACATCAAACGGGTTTTGATTGTAATCAGCAAGAGCGTTCAGAGCTTTCGGCTTGTTGGGAAAGTAGCCTATAACTCTGCGTTCCTGATTGCGTGTTTCTTTGTTGTAGCCTATTGTCACGCAGGCAACCCACGGATTGCGCCTGTTTCCGCTCAGCTTATAAACAGAGCCGTAGCCGTTAGGCAGTTTCATTTTATACACTCCTTTTGCTTAAAAAAGGGTGCAAAAATCCCTTGTGCTTAAAATTACTTGAAAAACACAAGGGATTGTGATACAATTATTTTGCGTTTTAATCGTATCATCTGCACCCTGTGTAGGTGATTCCGCTCTGTTCGAGGACCAGTCGAGCAGGGCGGATTTTTTATTTATTTATCTCTTCCATTATTGTATCTATTTTATCTATGTCGAGACTGTAGCAACGGATATTGCCTAAAGTTTTTTTGATTATTAAACCGTAATCGGACAGGGTGTTTAACCTGTTTGTAACTGTACTTCTGCTTAATTTCATAACATCCATTAGTTCCTTTGTGCTTATTCCGCTTTCGGAAAACAAACTTGCCTGAATAAGCAAAAAATACAGATTACTATATTTTTCGTCGGCGCCTTTAGGCAGAAAGATAATGCACTTTCCGTAATGTGTCAGTTGCTCTAATCTTTTCTCCAAAGCGTACACCAACTTGTGCAACGAATCATCAATAATATCGGTAAACATAATTATAAAAGGAGTTAAATCTCCCTTGTTTTTCGGGTCATTACACACCTTGAATGCCTTGTAGTAATCGTTTATGTTCTCTTTAATAGAATAAGACATTCTGTAACCGATAATTGATTCAAATTCTTTTGACAACAAGTAACTGCTGATGAAACGGGATGTTCTTCCGTTGCCGTCATAGAAAGGATGAATGTAACCAAAGAGGTAATGAAAAATTGATATTCTGAAAACACACTCAATGCTTTTGTCATTAAGTATTGCCAACGCTTTATTCATACACTCTATAATTTTTTCTTCGGGATTAACTCCTCTGTGAAGTTCTTTTTGCGTTGCACTGAGGACGCTTGTTGAATCTTTTCTGAAGATTTTACCGTCAGGCAAATCAGACGGGTTATCTTCTTCGATTTCAAAATATACTAAATCATTGTACAGGTTGCGGATATCTTCGCAGGTGTCAAAGGACATAGTTTCATTTTTTTGCAACATAAGATATTTTTGCACAAGCCCCATAAAACGCTTCCCGTGGCTCTTTGTTTCCAGTTCTGACAAGACACTGTTAATTTCTCTTCTTGAGCTGTAAACACCTTCAATATCATTTGTCTTTACAATTTCATCAACCAAACATCTGATAGCGAAATGGTCAATTGCTTTTTCGGGTAATGAATCCCTTAAAGCTTTGATTTGCTTATCGGTTTTATAAATGTCACGAATTTTCGTAATAAATTCGGGTATCATCACAAAAAAAGCAGGGTTATCGTGTATCAGAAAATCTAAGTGTACTGCGTATTCGCTTTTATACCTTTCGTTGTAAATTTTTTCATAATTTTCTTTGTCAGAATAAAACAGCTTATCTAAAGATTTATACCCCAAATGTATCACCTCTCCAATAAGTATTATATGCCGTAATTTAACAATTATACGCATATATCAGAAAAGCAATTCGTAAAAATAGGCTGTTTTTACGAATTGAATATAATTATACACCGACAAATTCACAAAATCAATATATTTTTACAAATTTAACTGTTACAGTAAAACAGCTTTTCTCACTGTAACGATTTACTGACTTCTTTTACAAGACCGAGGATTTGAACACGGGTGACGTCGTTATTTTTGAACACTCGTGGGGGATAGTAGGGGTTGACTGAATGCAACTCAACGGTGTTATCGTTGTAAAGGACCTTTTTAACAACAGCCTCTTCATCGTCAACGAGGACTGCGGCAATCTGACCGCTGTCAACGGAGGTTTGCTTTTTAATAAGAATTTTACTGCCGTCATCAATCAGAGGGCTCATAGAATCACCGTGAACATTTATCCATATATATTTATCCTGTTCTGAGGGGCAGGTGATGTATGTAGGCATATAGTCAACAGGCACATCCTGAGCTATCACTCCGAACCCTGCCGAAATGCTGTCATATACCGGTCGCATAAATACATTTGTTTGCGGAAGGGGGGTTGCTTGGTCTTCTTCTTCTTTAAATTCACCAGTAATAAAAGAAACAGGGTTCATTTTTAAGACTTTGGCTAATAAAGCTATTTTATCTCTTCTCATATTAGATATATAACCGTCTTCCCATTTTTTGACGGTACTCTTGCCGACACCAACTGCTTGCCCTACCTGTTCAAGAGTTAGTTTTAATTCAGTTCTTCTTTGGTTAATCATTTTTCCTATATCCATTTTTGTCTCTCCTTATAAGAGGTCTGTAACTATATTTTAACACAAAGTTTCAAAAAAGCAACTACTAAACCGAAAAAATATAAAAAAGTTTCCTAAAGTGGTTGACAAAGGACTGAAAGCAGTATATAATTTAAGTGTCCTAAAGGAAACGAGGTGATAGAAAGTGAATACAAGTGATCTTAAAGCTGAAATTGCAAGAAACAATTTTACAATTCCAAAACTTGCTGAAAAAATGGGAATTGATAAAAAGACACTTTATACAAGGATAAATGGTGTCACTTGTTTCAAGCAGGAAGAAATCGCACAGCTTGCAAAAATTCTCGGACTTAATTCAGATAAGATTATGTCTATTTTTTTTGCTGATGTAGTTTCTTAAAGGAAACTGCAACCCAACCAAAACTAAGGGGGTGAGAAAATGGGATTTTTTAATAATTTATTCAACATAGAAAAAGCACCAACAGTCACCAAAACTGTCAGTGCACCTTATGTTCCGCCTTATCCTTTAGAAAAAGATTTTTATACTTTTGATAAGGTAGAGTGGAGCGGAGCGTTACCACCTCATTCAATGACACTTTCTTTTGTACTTCCTTATTCCGATTGGTGCGAATTTGAAAAGTCAGACCTTTATCGAGATTTGGAGAATTATCTTCAGGAATTACAAAAACGAGGTAACCCGAATGAGAATGTAGGCACTCAAGATTGATAGGCAGATGTTCATTGTATGTCGGAACATACTCATCAACACCTTTTGCCTTGTGATGATAAGAATTAACTTCGTGGGTGTTGTAATCTTCGGTGTACTCTATGCCGTTCAGAACTAATTGAATGTCGGTAACAGAAATAGGCAGTTGCGATTTATTGTTAAGTTTATAATGAATGAAAAGTCTTTTCTTTCCCTGCACGCCTAATTTGTATGCGTATTCAAGCATTGTGATTTCCAAATTCACTTTGTGCGAAACAAAATAGTTAATCAGGTTTATTAAAGATATTAAAAAGCCTGCAATGCCTAAAATACCACTAATTATTACCCACATATAATCAGCTCCTTTGCTCGATTATAACATTCGCAAAAGATATTTGCAACACAATCAATAATACCACAATCGCAGTCCCATTAAACGGACTTTGCTGAAAAGAGGTGAAGAAAGACGGAAGTAATAATAATTTTAGGACTGCTAATGCTTTGCACAGCTTTTGTTTCAGCAGTATTAGCAATAAAAATAGTAGCCGCCCATTTGTATAAAACAATAGACAGCTACCTTGATAAGCACGACGCTCAAATTATGGATCTGATTAAGTGGGCAAAGGAGAATAAAAATTGAACAAGTTTTTAATATTTGTAGTGTTTATTCTCAACGCAATTATCTTACTTCTGCTGATTACAGCAATGCTTATCAAAGCAGAGGTTATCCTTTAAGAAAGAAGTATTCAAAAAGTACAATTAGAATTACTGATAATAGGAAAACCGCAATCAACGGCATTGAATATTTAGTAATTCCTAATATTAAAACTTTTATGTTTCGTGTTTTGTATGTATACATCTTTTTATCTAACGGTCTTAAAGGAATTCCTAAAGCACAACAACAATCATCATATTCTTTGTCGACTAATTTTGAAATGCTTTGAAAGTTAATTTTATCTAATGGAAGAGAAAATACATAGCTGAGTTTTCCACCTGCGATAAGTTTATTATCGGCAATAATATCTTCGCATTTTTCAACGGCTTGTTTAATTTCAGAAGTAATTTCCTTTTTGTACAAATGTTCTTCAAGCAGGTTGAATATGGGGAAAATCACTAATTCATATCGTTCTTTCAGATAGGTTTTGTTCTGTTCCTTTTTAAATAATATCCAAGAAAGAACCAAAGTGCATAAGGTTGAAACTGCGGATATTATTAAAGTCAACCACGATAAAATATCATTCATATTTATGCCTCCTTTCATAGTTAATCATAACATTTAAGGTCGTGTAAAGCAATAAAATATCGAAAAGCAGGTGAGAAAATGGCAAAACTTAAACTTATTGACACAAAGGACAGGTTTCTTCTTGAAATTGACGGAACAGAAATTCCGTATGTTACAAGCTATCAGATAACACGAACGGTCGGCGAGGTTGTACTGCTCAAACTGGCACTCAGCGTAGCTGATGTTGAATCAGTCGAAATCGTTTCAGACAAAATTACCAACGAAAAATAGGAGGCGAAAGTATGGACACAGTTCAGATGAACAAAAAAATCAAAGAAATTATGGATAGCAGTGATGTCTATCTGCTTTCGGAAGATGCTGCAAAGGCTATTGGAGTTGCTCCGCAAAACTTGCGTGAACAGGCAAAGGACGAACCCGAAAAATTGGGATTCAATGTAATTGTAGTCGGCACATCTATCCGTATTCCGAGAATACCGTTTCTCAATTATATTCTCGGTTCAAACCCGTTGAAAGGAGTGTAACAAATGGCATTTAAAGATTTAGAAACAAAAAGGTCGCTTAGAAAAAAGTACCGCGACAGCAAAGACCAGCTTAAATACACGCAAAAAAGTCTTGCAAGCACCGAGCAGGAGCGTGACATTGCGAACAGCCGTCTCGAAAAAACAAAAGCAAAGCTTAACAAGGTGACAGCCTTATATGTTGCCGAAAGAGCGAAAAACGCAGAACTTGCCCGAAAGCTCAAAGCCTACGAATCATCGGACCCCGAAACAATCGTTTTTGAATGTGTGGGGGTTGAAAATGCCGACGACTACAAGGTTGTTTGATGAAAAGAACATTTTGCGGACCTTAGCAAAATGTTTATCAAATATAAAGGTGGGAAAATATTTTGAATTACACTGATTTTATATCCTCAAACGGATACATATGCACTGAATCTGAGTTTGAAATTGCTAAGGCACACGCTAAGAACAAGTTGGCGGTTATTATCAGCCGATTTGGTGATGCAAACGGTGAACGCCTTGAGGATTATTACCTTGAACAGCTTATCAGGGAAGAACTCAGAGCTGAAAGAGCATCAAAGGCGTTGTTTGAAATGCAACTTGCAGGCAAAGAGAAATCCCGCATTGCTTAGGAACAGCAACACGGGATTAAACAAAAAGAAATTTAAACAAGCTCATTATATCATATTGAATCGAAAAATCAATAGTTAGGAGATATTAAAATGTGCGAAGTATGCAGAAGCACTCCGTGTAATCCGATGTGCCCAAACGCACCGCAAGTACTGGTAATGGGGCATTGCAGAGCGTGCAACGCAGAACTCAGATATGATTATACATATTTCAGAGATACAAATGATGATATTTTCTGTTCTCGTGAATGTGCCGAACTTTTTCACGGCATTACCGAGGAAGAATGGTCAATAGATTAAGGAGGTAACATAAAATGACCAAAATTACAGAACCCGTTAATTTGCTTGAAACTGCTGATATGGAAGAAGTAAAAAATCTGTCAACAGTTAATGATGCAGAACCTGATTCAACCGATTTAATTCAGGTAGCTCAGATTCCTGTCATTATCGAGAATCTCAAGCTGGTTAAATCTGAAATTGAGAAAAAGGTAAACACTGCCTGCGAAATGATATGTACAGACGAAAACTACAAGGAAATCAAGAAGTTGCGTTCATCGCTCAATAAGGAATTTGCGGAATTTGAAACTCGCCGAAAAGCGGTTAAATCGGAAATAATAACACCTTATGAGGCTTTTGAAACAGTTTACAAAGATTGCGTGTCATTGCCTTATAAGAAAGCTGATTCCGCCCTTAAAGGTAAGGTTGACGCCATTGAGCAGGGTCTTAAACAGGAAAAGTACGAAAAATCAAAAAGCTATTTTGATGAGTATTCAAAATCACTCGGTATTGATTTTGTGGCATATGAGCAGGTTAGTTTAAACATTACTATGAGCGTATCTCTCAAAAAGCTTAAAGAAACTATAAAATCTAACCTTGACAAGATTATGGATGACTTAAAGCTTATCGCAACGCAGGAGCACAAGGACGAAATCCTGTACGAGTATAAGCGGTCTTTGAATGTATCGGTTGCAATAACTTCCGTAACCGAGAGGTACAAGGCTATTGAAGAAGAAAAAGCAAGGGCAGAAGCCGAAAGAGCAGAGCGTGAAAAAGCCGAGCAGGCTGTGAGCAACACTCTTGACGAATATGAACCGTTTGTTGCAAATGTGCCTGAAGAAGTTGCTCCTCCGGTTGAAGAAATATCAGAACAGCCACAGCAAGATGAAAAAGTTCTGTCATTGTCATTCAAGGTTTACGGTACAAAATCACAGCTTAAAGATTTTGCACTCACTGTTAAGCAGTTAATCAACGAAAGGGGATTACGCTATGAGTAATTATAATAATCAAAACAATCAGATTCAGCAGAGAAAGCCGAAGTTTTCGTCAATGCTCCAGACACAGGCTTTTCAGAAAAGTCTTTCAAACTCAATGAAAGACCCGAAGGAAATTCAGAAATTTACGGCGGCTATCACATCTGTGGTGAGTACAAATCCTGCACTCGAAGAATGCGATGCAGCTACAATTCTTTCGGCGGCTCTTTGCGGTCACTCTCTCGGACTTCCTCCGTCACCACAGCTCGGTCAGTATTATATGGTCCCGTTTAAGGACAGAAAGAATAAGCGTACAACAGCTACATTTGTTCTTGGCTATCGTGGATACATACAGCTCGCTATTCGTAGTGGTCAGTATAAAAGACTTAATGTTGTAGAAGTAAAAGAGGGCGAACTACTTAACTGGGACCCACTCACCGAGGAAATAGCAATTAAAATGATTGAAGATGAAACAGAGCGTGAATCTGCCGAAACTATCGGATACTATGCTTATTTTCGCTATGTAAATGGCTTTGAAAAGGCTCTTTACTGGAGTAAGGATAAGATGAAACAGCACGCATTAAAGTATTCAGCCGGATATGCAAGCGATGTCAATAAGGGTACAAGTTACACTTTTTGGGCAAAGGATTTTGATGCTATGGCAAAAAAGACAATGCTCAGACAGCTTATAAGCAAATGGGGTATTATGAGTGTTGAAATGCAGACAGCATATGAAGCTGATAATCATATTATCAATGCTGACGGAACTCCCGATTATGACTCCGATACCATGATTGATGCAGAAGTTCCTGCTGAAACACCTGAAATTTACAATTCATCTTCATCTGAACCGGATGAAGAACAGTTCTCTATTGATGATCTTGCAGAATGAAATGATTGATTTAGAGATAATAAGCACAGGCTCTAAGGGCAACGCAGTCTTTCTTGACGGTCAGGTCTTGATTGACTGCGGAGTGCCGTTCAGCAAACTTGTTGAGTGTGAAGTGGTTGACCGAGTTAAATATGTTTTTTTAACTCATCAACACGGAGACCATTGTAATGTTGCTACTCTAAAGCGACTGCTGTCCGAACACCCTTGTATTCGGATAATTTACCCCAATTATCTTTGCAAAAAGCTTTTTTTATTAGGTGATACCTCCTTTCAATACAATTCTTTCATAGTCGCTCAGGATAAATGGTACTCAATCAGCAATATTACTTTTTCAGCAGTACCACTTCGGCATGATGTTCCTAATATCGGCTGGAAGTTACACTTCAACACTCAACAGGGGATATATAAAGTTATATACGCAACTGATACATCGGAAATCGCTCATATAACAGCTACGAACTACGATTTGTATCTTGTAGAAGCTAACTACTCAAAAACAGAATTACTTAATCGAATAAAAGATAAACGATTGAAAGATCAATATGTGTACGAAGATAGAGTTCTTCGTACACATTTGAGCAAAGAAAAGTGCGATGAATGGTTGTATCAAAATATGGGTAATAACAGTTTCTTCGTTTATATGCACCAACACGAGGACTTAGTATGATTACATCAGCGAACATAGTATCTTATGACGGATATAACTTAATAGTAAGACCGCATGAGCGTATCGGCAGAGAACTTGCACAGAAACAAGTACATGAAATTGAACTCAGAATTGTTGACGGACGCACGATTTCTGCCGAACAGCGAAGAAAAATATACGCAATCATCAGAGATATAGCATTTTGGTGCGGAGATAATCCCGAATGGATTAAAGAATATTTCAAGTTTAATTTTTGCGGTGAATTTGGCATTGAATACTTTTCGCTGTCTGATTGCGAAAAAAGCGTAGCAAGAGATTTCATAAGCTATCTGATAGATTTTTGTTTCTACCAAAATATCGGAACAAGAGATACTCTGCTTAATGTTACAGATGATATAGGCAGATACTTGTACAGTTGTCTTGAAAATCGTAAGTGTGCAATATGCAATGCACCAGGTGAAGTTCATCATGTTGACAGAATTGGTATGGGGCGAGATAGGGAACAGATTGTACATATAGGATTAAAAGCTATATGCCTTTGCAGAAAGCACCACGATGAAGCACATCGGCACGAAAAAGAGCTGTTTGATAAGTACAAAATCTACGGTATAGAGCTTGATGAATATCTTTGTACAAAGCTGAAACTTAATACAAAAAGAAAGAGGTGATACAGTGAATGGCTGGACAACCAAAGCGAGGGCTTGACTTTGCGGCTTGGGATGTTCACTTGTTCGATGATGATGAGAGATTTGATGTGCTTATTGATGCACAGGGTTGGGACGGCTTTGGAGTATTTTTTTGGATTTGTACCAAAGCTTATGCAACAAATGGTTACTATTATGAGTGGCGAGAAGAAACCAGTGCTGCCACGATAGCGAAACGAATGAGCGGTGGAATTAAATCAGATACGGTAAATCAGGTAGTTAAGCTTTGCTTACGAATTGGGCTGTTTGATAACGGGCTGTTTGATAGGGAGAGCATACTGACCAACAAAATGATGCAAGAACGATATATGTACGCTATCGAAAAACGCTCCGTGCGAGGTCGCACAATAAATAGATTATATTGGCTTTTGAAAGCGGAAGAAACAAAGGCTTATATAGTTATACCTGAAAATGAGCATAATCTCTCCGAGAATGAACATAATCTCTCCGAGAACGACACAAAGAAAAGTAAAGTAAAGGAAAGTAAAGTAAATAGAAATAATTATTATGCGATGCCGTCTGCAAATGCAGCCGACACCGCCGGTGAAAATATTTTTATTACATTACCTTTGAACGATAAGAGTAATTATTCAGTTTCAAAATCTGATGTTCAGCACTACAAAATTTTGTATCCTGCTGTTGATGTAGAACAACAATTGCGTTCGATGTTGGGGTGGCTCGAAGCTAATCCGAGCAGGAGAAAAACAAGAACCGGCATTAAAGGGTTCATTACTAAATGGCTTAATAAGGTCCAAGACAGAGGAGGTGTAGGATATGGATTCAATCCAAGCGATAATGTCAAGAATAATGTCACCACAGCGAGCGGAGGAAATTATCCAACGGGCGAGAAAGTCTTCTAAAGAACTCACTCCGAGAGAAAGAGCCGAACAAGAAGCAAAAGTGTTTAACTCAACACCCGGTAAGCTCATTGGCTATGAGTGCGAGAAATGTATGAACCGAGGCTATATTTACCGTGTAAAGGCAGGCGAAACGCCTTTCGGGCAGGTTACATATGATGTGGTTGCTTGCAAATGTGATTGTTTAAAAGTCAGGGATGAAATAAGAAGAATGCAGAACAGTGGCCTTCAGAAACTTCTTAAGCGATATACTTTTGAAAGTTACGAGGTTAGTACTGATTGGCAGAAATATGTGAAAGATAAAGCATATGAGTACATTGACAAATGCTCTGATTGGTTCTTCTTCGGCGGTCAGCCCGGTTGTGGAAAGACACATATATGTACGGCTATTGTCGGAGCATTACTCAAAAAAGGCAAAGCACCTAAATATATGCTTTGGCAGGATGATATTACCAAAATCAAGCAGGCATCGAGTAATTTAGAGGTGTATGAAGCTCTCATAAATTCATATAAGCAAGTGGAAATTCTTTACATTGATGATTTTTTTAAAACTCGCAGGGGCGATTTTGTCTCAACAGCTGATGTCAATGCTACATTTAAGATTATCAATTACAGATACAATGAAGGATTGCCGACTATCATAACATCTGAATTATCACTTGAACAGATTTCGCAGATTGATGAGGCTTTAGGCAGTAGAATTTCAGAAATGGCTAATCCGAAAATTTTTATTAAAGCCGATAAAAATAAGAATTACCGTTTTACGAGAGGAAATGAAAATGATGTCTGAAGCACAGGAGCAATGTAAACTCATTAAATGGGCGGATAAATGTGTGCAAATGAAAATACATCCTGAACTTTCAATGCTGTACGCTGTTCCAAATGGTGGCAGAAGAGATAAAGCCGAAGCCGCACATCTTAAAAGGCAAGGAGTTAGGGCAGGTGTTCCGGATTTATGCCTTGCTGTGCCAAAAGGTAAATATCACGGCTTATATATTGAGCTTAAAGTCGGCAACAATAAGACTTCTGAACATCAGGATAAATGGTTGCAGAATCTTTCACGGTGCGGATACGCCGTAAAGGTATGTTATGGCAGTACATCAGCAAAGCAGACAATTGAAAAATATCTGCAATTGGGTGATTGATTATGAAATTGCAGGTTTGTCGAAAGTGTAAACACGAATATCATCCGTGTAGCATACGGAAATGCCCGTACTCTGAAAAAGGTTTGTACATCTGCGTTTACTGCTGTAAGCACTGTAGGTTTTGCAAGCCCGTAAGTACAGGCTTTGTCTGTGAATTTGAAAGGAGAGAAAGCGTTGAAAGCAAGAATACCAGTTAAGCTAAAAAAAGAGGCTATGGCGGAGATTAACCGCCTTGCCGACAGGGAATATCAGAAAGTCAAGGACAAGGAAATTGCGGACGCCACAAGGCGAATTTTTAAGACGATTGTATTTGCCTTGCATAAAGATTTCGGCTTTGGCCGTGACAGATGTGCAAAGGCACTAAAGTCTATGACCGAAATAATTGAACACTCCGACACTGATGAAGTGTTTTGGGAGCATATTGACAGGGTTGTCATCGACAAGTTAAAACTTGAATTTGACAAACGAGATTACACCGACAACGGAAAAGTTGTTAATTTTGAAGGAGAATGAAGAAAATGAAACTCAGACAGGAAATCAATAACACCCGTGATATGATTGACGGTGAACTCAATCGCATTATGGTCACAGATGATATAGAAGAGATAAGAGGGTTGACATATTATTTATTTTGTAACATAAATGATCTTATCTGCAAGAATCAACAAAGAATTGCCAAATCGTTGAGAGGTGAAGAAAATGAAAGATATTAAAAACATTACCGTTAATTACGATAACAATGAAAGCAAGACGATCACAAAGGGACTTGTTATTGATTTTGGTAAACTTGATAACGATGAGGGCGATGTTTGCTTTAATATGTGTAACATCAAAGGTAAGGATTTGCATTTGATTGTAAACGCTGTTGTTGCGTTGGCGCAGGAACTTGGTATGCTTGACGAGGAGCGTGAAGTGGATTGACGGTTAAAGATTATTTATATTCGGTCAGGGTTTCGGATAAGCTGATCAGAACGAAAGAACACGAGCTGTCGAAACTTAGGCTGAATATTGCACAGGTATCGGTTAAGCAGAATGAGCCTGTTAAGACATCGGGAGTGAATGACCCTATGCGGATTGTTGACAGGATTGCAGACCTTCAGGCTGAAATCAATCGGGAAATTGACAATCTTGTGCGGTTGAAAACTGAAATCCGCAGTAAAATCAACGCACTTGACGATTACCGTTACATTGCAATTTTGACCGAGTATTACATAAATTGTCAGAGGTGGGAGGATATTGCCGAGAGTATGGAAATGAGCGTAAGGCATACCCTGAGATTGCACGGCGAAGCGTTACAGGCGTTCCGAAAAAAGTTCGATTTCTCGTAAAATTATTTTGAAATGTCATTGAATGTCACCCTTACCCTGCGTATAATGGTATTATGAAAGTTTGACAAACAGAGCAACATCAAAAGTGTTACTTTTTATGACAACTACGGCGAAAGAATAAAACAAATTGACGTTAAAGGTAGACCTCATAATGGAATGATGCCACATACCCATTTGGGTTATGAACATAATGAAATTGGAGATCGTCAATTGACTGATAAAGAACAGAAATATGTAAGTGCATTATTGAATAAATGGGAAAGAAAAAGAAAACACTTGAATATTTAGAAATTTATTGATATAATATTATAAACGCAGGGGATAGTTTAAATAGGAAAACAGTTTTTACAGATTCCGGTGCAACTCCGGAAACCTGTGTTTAAAGACAGTACAGAAATGTGCTGTCTTTTCTTTTGCTTATTTTTAGAAAGGGCGGTGATACCGTGAAAGACAAATTAAATGCAAGGCAGAGGAAGTTTGCGGAATATTATGCACAAAGCGGTAACGCCGCTGAGAGTGCTGTTAAGGCAGGATATTCCGCAAAATATGCTAATACCAATGCTTCAAAATTACTACAAAATACTACAATCGCAAATTATATCAAAGAGCTTTCCGATAGGCTCAAAGATGAGCGCATTATGAGTGCAAAGGACAGACAGGTTGCTTTGTCCGACATTGCAAGGAATGACGGGCAGGACACCTCCGACAGAATCAGAGCGATTGACACGCTCAACAAGATGACGGGCGAATACACCGTTAAGGTTGACGCAAAGGTTGAGCAGTCCGAAAAGCTATCCGATGTGTTCAGACAGTTGGGCGGTGAGGGACTGAGTGAGTAACAAATTCCCGCTGTCACAAAAGTATATCGACTTTATCAACACAACAAATGTGTCGGCTGAATTTCTTGAAGGAACTACAGCGTCCGGCAAAACTACCGTCGGAGCAGGCGTTAAGTTTATGCGAATGGTGTCGCAAAGTAAAAAGAAGATACACGCAATTGCCGCCAAGACTACGGGCAAGGCTGAGGAAACTATAATTCAGCAGGACAACGGTATTCTCGACTTGCACCGCAACGCTGTCTATTGCGGCAACGGCGACAAGGACTACAAGCTGCCGCATATCAAGTTTGAGGACAAAATTATCTATATTCTCGGTTACAGCAGTCGGGATAAGTGGGAAATGGTTCTCGGCGCGCAGTTTGGGTGCGTGTATATTGACGAAATCAACACCGCTGATATCGAGTTTATCCGAGAGATGTCAACCCGTAATGACTATATGCTTGCAACACTGAATCCCGATGATCCGAGCCTGCCTGTGTATAAGGAGTTTGTCAACCGCTCCCGTCCTTTTAAAAAATATGAAAACGATGTTCCTCCCGAGATTACGGCGGAGCTTACCGAAGAACCTGTACCGAATTGGCGGTATTGGTTCTTTTCTTTTGCCGACAATTTAAGTCTTACACCTGAACAGATTGAAAAGAAAAAGAACTCTGCACCGAAAGGTACAAAGCTCTATAAAAATAAAATCTTAGGTTTGCGAGGCAGAGCAACAGGTCTTGTGTTCCCGAATTTTGAGAGGGCAAGACATATCAAATCAAAAGAGTGGGCAGGAAAGTTTTTGAACTGTAACCGCAAGTCGGAACACTTTGTTCAGTTCACCGCAGGTCTTGATACCGCCTATTCGCAGAAGTCGCCTGACACTATCGCAATGACATTTTACGGCATTACCAATCACGGCAAGTGTGTTCAGCTTGATGAAAGAGTTTACAACAATGCCGAAATGCAAACACCTATTGCCCCGAGTGACACGGTGAAGAATTTTATTGATTTTCTTGACCGCAACCGTGATGAATGGGGCTTTGCACGCACGGCTTTTATTGACAGCGCCGACCAAGCGACTATTACCGAATTTCAAAAGTATAAGCGACAGCACGGCTGTGTCTATGACTTTGCAAATGCATGGAAGAAAACGAAGATTATCGACCGAATCAATCTTGTACTCGGCTGGCTTGCCACCGACTGTTATTTTGTGCTTGAACATTGTAAAAACACGATTGCCGAGTTTGAAATTTACAGCTGGCGAGAGGATAAAGACAATACACCCGAGGACGGTCACGACCATTGCATTAACAGCGGTCAATATGCGTGGCTGCCGTTTAAAAATATTATTGGAAGTGAAATAAATGGGGCTGATTAACAGAATGGCTGAATCTATCAGATCGGGAATTAAAAACTTTTTGCAGATTACTCCTGCAAGCGACAAAACAATTACCGTTACCGAAACAAGCAATCATCTGACCGAGTGCTTTATCAATCGCATTTGGTATTGGGGCAACAGCAGACAGCTTGCGGAGCTGTACAGGCAGATTGATACAAACAAAACTATGTTTTGGGCGGCAAAAAGCACAAAGGGGCTTGAAATCCGTAAAATACACACGGGTTTGCCGGCACTCATCTGCGAAACGCTTGTGAATATCGTAATTGCCGACTACAACGGCACAGATGTTACAAGCAAAAATTCAACCGCTTATGCAGAGCGTTGGGAAGACATTGAAAAGCAGAACAAATTGTCCGACACGGTTAAGCAAATGCTCCGTGACCTATGTGTTGTCGGTGACGGTGCTTTTAAGGTCAGCTTTGACATGGCTGTATCAGATGTTCCGATTGTTGAATGGTATCCTGCCGAAAACATCGACTTTACATATGTGCGTGGCAGAATCCGAGAGGTTAAGTTTTACACCGATTACACGCAAAAACACCGCCGTTACCGTTTTGAAGAAACATACGGTTACGGCTATATTCACTATGCTTTGTATGATGACAACGGCAAAGAGATTGACCTGCACACGGTAGACGCACTTTCTTGGATTGATTCAAAGGGCGTTACATTTGACGAATCATATATGTGGGCTGTACCTGTCCTTTACGGCAAATCGTGCCACAAGGGCAGAGGTGCGGGCATTATCGGCATAAAAACAGACGCTTTCGACAGCCTTGATGAAGTGTGGTCACAGTGGATGGACGCACTCAGAGCCTGCCGAACGAAGCAGTATGTGCCTGATTGCCTTGTTCCGAGAAATCCCGAAACCTGTCAGCCAATATCGCCAAATCCGTTTGACAACCGATTTATCGCCGTGGGCAACGATATGTCTGAAAACGGCAACGGCAACAGGATTTACACCGAAAGTCCGCAGATTCAGCACGAAAGCTATTTGAGTTCATACATTACTGCCCTCGACCTCTGCTTACAGGGCATTATATCGCCGTCAACTCTCGGCATTGATACGAAGAAGCTTGATAATGCAGACGCTCAGCGTGAAAAGGAAAAGACAACCCTTTACACAAGGCAGAACCTTGTGAAAATTACGCAGAACGCACTTCAAAGCCTTGTTGCAGTTGTACTCAATGCAGACAGTGAACTCAACGGCAAGGGCATTGTTGAGGGATTGGAAGTGTCCGTGAACTTCGGCGAATATGCAAATCCGAGCTTTGAAAGTCAGGTTGAAACCGTGTCAAAAGCAAGACAGGGCGGTTTGATGTCAGTTAAAACATCGGTTGACGAACTTTACGGCGACAGCAAGTCGGAGGATTGGAAAGCCGAAGAGGTGCAGAGAATTAAGGAAGAACAGGGCATTGCAGGCGAAGAAGAAAAATCGGAGCTTGACGATGTGGACCTTACCGACACCGAAGAGCCTGACGATAACGCAGAAGATGAAGAAAATGCGGAAGATAATGCGGAAAAATCCGAAAGCAATCCCGAACAGAACGATACACAGGTAAATGATGAGTGATTACAACATTAAAGAGGCTTTTGAGAGAATTGAAAACGAGCTTATCGACAGCATGATGCGCAATTTCAGCCGTCACAGAGCCGAAGAAACCAAAGAGGGTTACAATTGGACACAATGGCAGGCTGAACAGCTCAAAAGCCTTGAAGAGTACCGCAAGCATAACGCAAAGAAATTCGGCAAGCGTTTCAAAACCATTAACAGCAAAGTCGAGGAGATGATTCGCACTGCCAAAGCTGACGGAAATGCAAGTCAGGAGGCAGAAATCCTTGAGGCTGTCAAGGACGGTTTCAAAGCCCCGAAAAAGCCGTCAGAACACAGCACAGCCGAGTTTTTTAAGGTGAATGACCGTAAACTTGACGCACTCATAAAATCGACCACAGACGATTTAAAGAGGGCAGAAACGGCGGTTTTGCGTATGAGCAACGACAAGTACCGCAAGGCGATTTTTAACGCACAGGTTGCAACGAACACGGGTGCGGTTACATACGAAAAAGCCGTTGATATCGCCTGCAAAGATATGCTCAACGCAGGTCTTAATTGTGTGGAATACAAGAACGGTGCAAGGCACACGCTCTCGGATTATGCGGACATGGCGGTTAAAACAGCCAACAAAAGAGCCTATCTGCGTGGTGAGGGCGAAAAGCGAGCCGAATGGGGAGTATCCCTCGTTGTTGTGAACTCAAGACAGGGCGGTTGCCCCGATTGTGCAAAATATATCGGCAAGGTGTTTATTGACGATGTTTATTCAAACGGCAAAAAGTCAGACGGAAACTATCCGCTTCTCTCAACTGCAATCAAGAACGGTTTGTTTCATCCGAGATGTAAGGACAGCACAAGTACATATTATCCCGAACTTGATGATTTGGACGCACCGTTGTCTGAAGATGAAATCAAAGAGCTTGACCGTCAGCGAGGAATTGAGGAAAAACAGCAGTATGCACAGCGTCAGGCAGAACGCTTTGACCGTCGTGCCGAATACAGCCTTGATGAGGACAATAAACGCATTGCCCAAACCCGAGCCGATGAGTGGCACGATAGGGCGAATACGCTTGAAGAAAAGGCAAAACAATTTTCTTTGAAGACTGATGAACAAAAATATTACAGACCTGTTTTTGAAGAAGATATATCAAAAACTTTTGAACGCAAAATTGAGGGCGAAACAATTACAATTGATACCCACAATGCAAATACATTGTGTGATAATGTTTATATTTCAGATAAGGTAAAGCTAAAACGAAAAGAACTTCATAATTTTGATATGCAAGTGAGAAAAGCGTTTGATATGCTCGGAGAGGTTGAAACAAGCGGAAAGCCTGAAATTTGTATTGTCACTCCCGAAGAAATGCGAGTAAATGCTATTGCTTCATATATGCCAATGCAAAATGTTCTAAATGTCAATTCAGCATACTTTTCAACAAGTGATTTGTCAGGCTTACAAGAAAACTTGGCTTGTCCGCAAGACAGATTGAGTACAATTCTGCACGAACTGATTCATTGGCAAGACGCTAAAAATTACAGAGCAAAATTCGGAAGTATTAACGATTATTTTGAATATTGCGATTACCTTAATAAAATTTATGCTCCAAAGGTTGAAAAATTGATAAATAACGGTTATAATATAGAGGATATAAGTGAGTATGCTTTTGAATGCTTAAAAGATAAAGCTATGGATGAAGTGTATAATGAGTACAGAGTCAGCAAACTTTTAGGGTGATGATAGTATGAGATTGATACAAACTGAAGAACAAAAATCTCTATGGAATGCGTTTAAGCCGTACCTTGTAACAAATGGTTTAAATGTCACTTTGCGTGAAGATGCTCCACAAGAAGCTAAAGATGCTGAAGCACTTTACAGTAAGCTTAGAGAGAAACAAAAAATGCAATATCTAAAAGATAGTGGCATAATCTAACCGCTCCGTAAAAAGGGCGGTTTTGTTGTTTAACTTGCCGAGAATATGTTCAGAGCAAGAAAAACGGCTTGTTCACGGCATTGCTTAACTTGCCTGTAACTTGCCGTAACAGAACTAAATACATCAAATCAGCACTTTGAGAAATCAGAGTGCTTTTTTATTGCATTTAAACCCGTCGATTTCGACCAGTTTAGAAAGGTGGTGACAGAATGAAAATCAGAGTAACAACAGCATTTAACGACAGGCAGAACGGCTATGTAACACGACCTGTGAATGAAGTTTTTGAATGCTCCGAGCAGAGAGCAAAGGAACTCATTGACGGTGGTTTTGCAGAAGAGGTCAAGCCTGACGCTCCCAAAAAGCCGAGAGCCAAAGCAGTTAAAACAGAAAAAACAGAAAAAGCGGATTAAGCACTTTACGAATATGTAAGGTGCTTTTTTATTGTCCGAAGACATTAAACTACGGGAGACACCGTGCAAAACTGAAACAGAGAGACACTCTATAAACTGATTACGGGAGACACCCGAAAAACTGAAAGGATATGAAAAAATGGCAGAACCAAATCCAACACCAACCCCCAATGAACCGACACCTGCACCGCAGGGAACTCCACAGGGAAACGCTCCTGTCTTTGATTACGACAAGCTCGCAAGCCTTATTACAGGCAAACAGAGCGTGACAGAGGACACCGTTTTGAAGTCATATTTTAAGGAGCAGGGATTGTCAGCCGATGAGATGAAAGAGGCTATCGGTGCTTTTAAAAAGCAGAAAGCTAAGAACACTCCCGACTTTGCAAAAATGCAGTCGGAAGTTGAATCTGCAAACAACGCAAAGCTTATGGCAGAAGTCAACCAGTCGGCAACCCTCGAAGCCGTAAAACAGGGCGTTGACATTGCAACCGTTCCGTATGTGCTTAAAATTGCAGACTTTTCAAAAGCTGTGACAGACGGCAAGGTCAATGCGGAAAAGCTGACAGAGGCTGTTAAAAAGGTGCTTGACGATATCCCCGCACTCAAGGGCAAACCTGCCGAGAACGGCACAGGAGTTAAGAAAATCGGCGGTGACGGCAACGGCGACAAAAATTTAACAGAAGATGCCTTAAGAGGAATTTTCGGCATCAAATCGAAAAAGTAAGAAAAGAGGTAAATAATTATGGCAGTATTAGAATACGCAACTATTTTCAGTAATGTTTTAAGAGAATTGTACGGTCAAGCCCTTACTTGCGATGACCTTTACCACTCAAACTCTGACATTCAGATTATCAACGGTAAGGATATTAAAATTCCGAAACTCTCGGTCAGCGGTTATAAAGACCATACACGAGGTGCAGGCGGTTTTAATTTGGGTACATATTCAAACGGTTACGAAACCAAAACCCTTGACCACGACAGAGATATTGAGTTTGCTATCGACCCTATTGATGTTGACGAAACAAATATGGTAGTGACTATCGCAAATATTCAGACACGCTTTGAAAAAACACAGGCTATCCCTGAACTCGACTGTTATACTTACAGCAAGCTTTATACAGAGGCTAAGCGAGTTGGTGCAACAGTAAAAACTACTGCATTAACTGCGGCGAATGTGCTTGCAGATTTTGACGATAACCTTGAGGCTTTTGCCGAAGCGGGTGTACCGCTCGACAGGGTTATTCTTTATGCGACACCACAGTACAAAAAGCTTTTGAAGAATGCAGAGGGTATTCAGAGAACACTTGAAATCAGTTCCGCAAAGGGCATTGACCGCCGTGTTCGTTCCGTTGATGATATTGATAAGATTGTAGAAGTGCCAAGCTCAAGAATGAAGTCTTTGTTTGATTTTACAAACGGTTGTGTTGCTGACAGCTCAGCTAAGCAGATTGACTATATTCTTATTGACCCGGAAGCACAGGTGTCAAGAGTTAAGTATTCATATATCAATGTCTATACTCCGGGTTCTGACAGCCGAACAGCTGATAATTATATATATCAGAACAGAAAAGTTAATGGTACTTTTGCCATTGACGAACTTATGAAGCAGGGCGTAATCATTCATGCCGAGGCTTAAAGCGAGGTGAGAAAAAATGAAAGCAATCAAAGACAATAAGTCATATACAGTCAACACAGACGAGGAAGCTAAGACTTATGTATCCCGTGGTTATGATATTCAGGATGACAACGGCAAAATCAAAGAATATGGATTAGGCAAGAAAATTTCTGTTGATGATTACAATACTTTGAAGAAAGAAAATTCAAAGCTCAAAGCCGAAAACAAAAAACTTAAAGAGAGTACCAAGTCAGACACAAAGGAGTAAATCTATGTATGCCGATTACATTGAACAGCAGGGCGGAGATGAGAACAGCGTTATCTCTGCCGAACACATTGATGTTCTAACTTTTAACCGCATTGATTTTGAAAAACTTTCGGAAATGCAGAAGAGAATCATCGGCAGAGTGCATAGCAGACTTACTGCTTTTGAAGAAGAAAATGCCGATATGATTTCTTCCTATCTGAAAAGCTATTCAATCAACGGCACATCAATGGAATTTGGTGCAAGCTGGAACTTAATGTGTATCAGCGGAGTGGCAATTCCTGCCGACCTCTATGCGTTGCTAAAATCAACGGGACTTTGTTATCCTGCAATCTGAAAGGTGCGTGAAAACCGTGAAATTTCCGTCACTTGTAAAAAAGCAGTTCTGCAAAACTCCTGTCGAGGTCACAATCTACGGTGAGGGTGTTACCGAAGACGGAGCACCCCTGACCGTGTTTGAATGCAAAAATCTGTATCCCTCCGACAGCTTGTACCCGTCAGCAACCCTGCACGGTGGCTCTGCCTTGTGTAATATGCAGTCAAAGGCAAAGACGGTCTATACCAAAGAGCAGAAAATTGTTCAGGTGTCGGCTGTCTTGCTTTTTGACGGCGATATTGCCCCCGACAGCCCCACTTTAAGCGGTGGCTTTGTAATCCTTGACGGCGTAAAACGAAACATCGTACAGGGTACAAAACACCGCAACCCCGACGGCAAAGTTAATTTTACGGAATTGGATGTGATTTAATGGGATTTTCAGTATCATCAAAAATCAAACTCAATATGCCTGTTGTAAAACAGCTTGACAAGGCAAAGCAACAGGCTCTTGAACAGACAGGTGACGCACTTCTTAAACAGGTGAAAAACACGCAGGTAATGCCGTTTGATACGGGTAATCTTCAGAACGAAAATACCTTTGAAGATTGTGCGCAGAGTTGGAACGGCACGGTTAAAATTGTGTCAAGCACTCCGTATGCAAGGCGGTTGTATTTTCATCCCGAGTATAATTTCAGCCGTAAGGAAAACATTGCCGCCGGCGGTAAATGGTTCGCTCCGTGGCTTGAGGGTGGTACACGGCAGAATTTTTGCAGTCGGGCATTTGTGAGATTTTACAGAAAGGAAGCAGGACTTTGATTTACTTATCGGACATCAGAGATTGGCTCAAAAGCGTTACCTCAGCCGAGCATTATTACATCGGCAAACTTGACAACAAGCAGGACAGGTCAATCGGTGTGTATTCATTAAAGCAGTCGGGAACACCCACAAGGGCAATCGGCGGTGAAAGCACCTACGATACAATAAGCGTGTCTTTGCTTATCCATTACACCGACAACGCAAGAGAAACCGAGGAGTTTGCACGCAGACTTTACGAAACGCTTTACGACATTAAAAATGTTGAAATTAAGGAACACAAAATCTATATAATCGAACTGCTCACGGAAGAACCCGTTGATGTGGGAACAGACGACAAGGGTGTGTATGAGCAGGTCATTGAAGTTAAATTTTATTACGAAAGGAAGTAATTTTATGGCAAAAGTTGAATCGGGAGTATTCCCATGCTATGAAAATCAGTTTGCGGTTGGCAAGGCAGGAACAGAATCCGCCACGACAAATATTGCTAACTGCGAAGAATTTTCCGTTGCATTTGACAACGGTGTCGAGGAATGGACAGCCTTTGAAAACGAGGGCTGGAAGTCAAGGCTTATGACAGCAAAGTCAATCACAATTTCGGTAAAGGGCAAGCGTACAATCGGTGACGCAGGTAACGACCAGATTGCCGCATTGTCATTTGAAAACGGCAGAAAGGTAGAAGTTCCGTTTATGTGGACCTTCCCCAACGGTGCAACCGTCCTCTTTAAAAATGCAGTTGTATCCGTTACATCAAATGGTGCAGGCGCAAGTACGGGTGTTGCTCCGCTTGAATTTGAAGTTATGTCAAACGGCAAACCCGTATATACAGCAGCCGCTTAAAAAACGAAAGGAATGAACGATTATGTCAAAGTTAATTGATATTACAGACAAACTTAATTTTGAGGAAAAGCCGAGTGTCAGAGTTAAAAATGTTGACCTTGCAATCAACAATGACGCAGTTTCAATGCTCAAAGTTGCGGCACTTTTTGAGGACGGCAACGGTAAAAGTAAAGATGTTATCGAAATGTATCATCTTCTTTTTGATGAATCCGAGAGAGAAAAGATTGAAAAGTTAAAACTGAATATGCACGATTTCAACGCCCTTATCAGCGAATCTGCCAAAATTGCAACAGGCGATTTGACTGACGAGGGGGAAGCTCAGACCCCGGCTACGACCTGATTGATGACTTTGATTTAATCGTGTCGAGCTTTCGCTCGGAGTATGGGGTCAGCATTTATTCAAAGGATTTTGCTAAAATGAGTTGGAATGAGTTCTGCTCACTTCTGCAAGGCTTAGGACCCGAAACACCGCTTGCAAGAACGGTTCAAATTCGCCTTGAAACCGACAAAGAAGTCTTGAAAAACTTTACTTCGTCACAGCATAAAATCCGCAACAAATGGCGGTCAAGGAATGTAAAGCACTATTCAGACGAAGATATGAACACCGTTCTTGCAGAATTTCAAGACTTCTTCGCTAATCTGTAAATTTGTACATAATTTTCGCTGTATCTACAAAATTCTTGACAATGTTAATATATAGTGATAAAATGTAACATACACTAACAAATTTATTAAGGAGAGTGTATGTTTATGAAATGTCCACATTGCGGAAACGAATTAAAGGACGATGCAAAATTTTGCGACAAGTGCGGTGCAGGATTTGGCGGAAACGATTCAACCTCGGCAACCGTAAATCCTGCAAATGCAAAGAAGAAAATTTACAAGCGTTGGTATTTTTGGGTTATTATCGTTGTTGCTATTATGATTGTTGGCGGTGTAAACGGTGCAATTAACGGTAACAGCGGTTCAAACAAATCAAAGCAGGAAACTACTGTTGCAAATCAGAGTTCAGAAAAAGCAACTGAAAAAGCGACAGAAGCACCGACCACAAAAGAAGTTGCAACAGAAAAGCCTACTAAAGACCCGAAGAAGGTTGAAAAAGAATTTAAAGACGGTTGCAAAACAGTCGACTTTAAAACTCTTTCAAGAAACCCTGACAAGTACAAAGGTAATGACTACAAGTTTGAAGGTCAGATTATTCAGGTTCAGGAAGGCTGGGGCGATTCGGTTGACCTGAGAATCAATATAACCAAAGAAGAAAATGAGTATCTTGATGAACCATTGTGGACTGATACAATCTACGCAACTGTAGAAATTCCTGACGGTGCGGACAAACTCCTTGAAGATGATGTAATCACATTCTGGGGAACTTGTGACGGCGACTATACATATGAAACCGTAATGGGCAACAATGTGTCACTTCCGAAAATAGACATCAAATACTACGAACTCAACAACTAAAACAAAAGGCCACTCCAAACGGGGTGGCTAAAATTTTAAAAAAATAAATAAAAAACTTCTTGACTTTTGCCCGACAATATTATATAATTATGCCAGACAAAAGAAAGGAGGATAGTTAGATGTCACCAAGAACAGGCAGACCAACCAACAACCCAAGACCTAACAAAATCAGTATTAGGATAAGTGATAGTGATAAAAACTTATTAGAAAAATATTGTGAGCAGGAAAAGGTTAATAAAACTGAAGCAATAAGCCGAGGAATAAAAAAGTTGGAAAGCGATATAAAAAAATAACAGTACCGTTTGACTGTGGAAAGAAGAACGATACTGTTATCACCGACAGGTAACCCTATCTGAAATCTATTATATCATTTAGGGCTACTTCTGTCAAACAAAACGATTGATAGGAGTTTTTTATTATGCAGAAAATATTCACAAAGTACTATCCTAACATAGATAACATTTTCGGAAACTATGTTATAAGTGATGAGTATTCTGAAAATCCATTGACGGTTGAAGTCAATAAAGTTTCAAGTGAAGCAATCGACAAGGCTGTTGAACTTATAAAAAGAGGAAACGAATTAAAAGCCGCCGACACTTTTGTTGAGGGAGTTGTTGTTCACGAAGAACTTGGTTTCTTACTCGGATTTACCTACGCAATGAAACTTGCACAGGAAAGTATGAAAAGATGAAAGGACTAAATGATATGAAAGCTATGGAATACAAAGGACAGAAAGTTATTACAACAGCAATGCTTGCAGAAGCATATGGAACGAGTACGAGTTATATCAGTAAAAACTTTTCTCGTAACAAAAGCAAATTTGTTGAGGGAAAGCATTATTTCTATTTGGAAGGAAAGGAATTTAAAAACTTTGTAACCAGTAGTCTAAAAGACGAGTGGTCAAAGAGAGCAAGTCATTTATATTTGTGGACTGAAAGAGGAGCAAACCATCATTGCAAAATTCTTGATACAGACAAAGCGTGGGAACAGTTTGAAAATCTTGAAGAAACCTATTTCAGAGTTAAAGAGGCAGTCAATGCGTTTATTTCTCCCGATACGGTAAAGTACCTCAACGGTGTTGCAAATTATCTTCGTATTCAGCGTACAATTATGAAAGACAAAGGTTGTACACCTCTTGAAATTGCTCAAATGGATAAACTGACTTGTGATACATATGGAATTCCAATTCCCGACAGTTTGTCAGCTCCTAAACCATATGAACAGCTTGCAATTGCAGGTATTACACAAAAGAAACTTGCTTCAAATGTAAATTAACCACAATTAAATATCTGTTAATTACAGCGCATATCTTCGGGTATGTGCTGTTTTTATATCCAAGGGTGTCGCTATTTGCTACGCCCTTTATTTTATATTGAAAGGATGTGAAAATATGGCGACAAAGGCGGGTGAAATTGAGCTTGATGTCAGGCTTACGGGTGATGATATTTCCAAAACATTGCATAAGATTTCCGATTCAATTACAAAAAAGTTTGATTCGGCATTTTCAAGTCTTTCAAAAGATTTTGAAAATGTAAGCACGGATATGAAACAGTCCTTTTCAAAGGTTTCGGAGGGCGTTTCTCAGAAAACCGAGAAAGAGTTTTCAAATATCAAAAGTAGCGGTGAGCAATTAAGCAATTCGGTTTCATCTTCGTTTAAGAAAATAGGAATGGCTGTGGTTGCCGCTTTTTCTGTTGCAAAAATCAAGGAGTTCGGTCAGCAATGCATTGAATCGGCTGCGGAAGTCAATGCGGCAAATTCGCAGTTTGGGCAGACATTCGGCACAATGCAGTCACAGGCAGAATCAGCCATTCAGAGCGTTGCCGATCAAAGCGGTATTCTTGAAACCCGATTACAGGGTGTCGGCACAAGCATTTATGCCTTTGCAAAAACTACGGGTATGGACAGTTCAAGTGCTTTGGAAATGATGCAGGAGGCTTTACAGGTAACAGCCGACAGTGCCGCATATTACGACCGTTCGCTTGAAGATACCGCAGAAAGCCTGAAATCGTTTCTCAAAGGCAACTTTGAAAATGATGCCGCACTCGGTTTGTCCTGTACTGAAACCACACGAAATGCGGCGGCTAATAAGCTGTATGGCAAGTCATTTACGGATTTGTCGGAATCGCAGAAACAGCTCACGCTTTTGCAAATGGTTAAGGACGCTAATCAGCTTTCGGGTGCTATGGGACAGGCAAGTCGTGAAGCAGACGGTTGGGAGAATGTAACGGGCAACCTCAGAGAAAGTTGGAAACAGCTCCTTGCCGTAGTCGGTCAGCCTATTCTTCAGGTGGCAACTCAGGTTGTAAAGCGGTTGAGTTCCGCACTTGCGACTTTAACGGAATATGCCAAAGGTGCGGTTGAATCGCTTTCAAAGGTCTTCGGCTGGGATACAGGCAACAACACCGCAAGCAATATCAAATCTGCGTCCGATTCTGCCAAAAGCCTTACGGATACGGCAGATGACAGTTCAAAGTCACTTGATAATGTTCAGAAAAGTTCCGAAAAAGCAAAGAGAAGTGTTGCGGGCTTTGATAAGCTGAATGTGCTTTCAAGCTCTGACAGCTCATCTTCAAAGTCAGATACATCTTCATCAAAAAGCTCATCGGGCGGTTCATCGGGCGGAGCTGTTGCAAAGAATGTTGTCAAGGACACAAGCAAAAACCTTTCGGAGGCATTCAAAAATCTATACGAAAAAAGCGGATTCAAAGGTTTTGTCGAGAATGTACAGAAAGGTATTAACAAGGTTGATTGGTCAGCTATAGGCAAGAACTGCAAGACCGTTTTTGATAATGCTGTTCCCATAGTTCAAAAGGCATTCGGCACAATGCAAAAGGTCGGTTCTGCAAAACTCGGGGCAATCGGTTCTGCATTCGGAGCGGTTGCGACAATCGGCGGAAAGTCATTTCAGACCATTTCAGGCGGTGTTGCTAAGTGGATTTCAAAAGACAGGGAAAAGATTATCAGCTTTATAGACACCATAGGCAACAATCTTACAAACGGCTATAACAACCTTTCAGCCTTTTTTGATAATTTCGGTACACTTGCAGGCAATGCAATTGACAATGTTCGCCCTCAAATGGAAGAATCAATTTCCAATCTTTTAAGCGATCTTACAACCTTTGCGGGTTCAGTCGGCGAAGTTGTTTCGGGTGCGTTTTCAATTGCAACCGAAAGCCTTGTTGAATGGACTGAAAATGACGGTGCAACAATCACAGAGTTTCTTGAAAATTTACAATTGCAGTTTGCAGATGTGTTTGACTTTATCGGTCAGATTTTCGGAAATATCGGAACAATTATCAGCGAATGGTGGAACGGCAACGGACAGCAGATTTTTCAGAATGTCTGCAATATGTTTACCAATATCGGCACAACCCTGATGAATGTTTACAATCAATGGATTAAGCCTGCGTGGGATTTTATCGTAGCAATAGTAAAGTCAGCTTGGGAAAACTGGCTGAAGCCTGTTTTTGAGGGTGCAATAAACTTCTTCGGCAAGGTTGCAGACTGTGTTTCAACCGTGTGGAATAACTTCCTGTCACCGTTTGTAAACTGGCTTGTCAGCTTTTGGGGACCTATATTTCAGAATGTTTTCAATGCCGTAAAAAGAGTGTTTGATAATGTGTTTACATTTATCGGTGGGTTGGTTACCTCTATACAGAAAACATTCGGCGGTCTAATTGACTTCATTACAGGTGTTTTCTCAGGCGATTGGAAAAAAGCATGGCAGGGTATCTATGACTTCTTCAAAGGCATTTGGGACGGCATTTGCGCCGTGTTTAAGTTCATTATAAACGCAATCATTGACGGCATAAATGCGTTGTGGACAGGTATTTATAACTTTGTTTCTGGCGTTGTTAATTCAATCGGCGGAATAGCCGGTATTATCGGAGCGGCTTTTGGACAGGATTGGAGCTTTTCAATGCCTGAAAATCCGCCTCTCATTCCGAGATTTGAAGAGCCCACGGAATCACCGGCACGAAAATTTGCAAAAGGCGGTATTGTTAAAGCTCCGACACTTGCGGTTGTCGGCGATAACGCAGGTGCTAACAGCGGTAACCCTGAGGTTATTTCTCCTCTTAACAAGTTACAGGGTATGCTCGACAATTCGGGCGGTCAGGATACAGTGATTCTCACACAAATTCTTGACCTGCTTAAACGCATTTATGAAATGTTCATTATCTTTCGCAATAACGGCGGCAACACTTATTCGTTTACTGCCGAGCTTGAGGGTTCAACGCTTTTTGAAGAAATGATAAGACAGGATGAGCTTTACAGACGCAGACACAACGGTAAATCCGCATTTGCATAAAGGGGGGATGATATGTCAAATTATAACGGCTATTTGCTTAAATTCGGCAACAACATAATGCCGAATAAGTACATTACCGCATTTTCATCAACTCCGAATCAGCGACTTGAAACTTCTGCGGAACGAGATCAGAACGGTACGCTTCAAAGGGCAACGCTGCCAAATTACAAAACAAAAATTTCGTTTTCAACTCACATTCTTCATCTTGACGAAAAGATTGATTTTCAGTCGATTATCAACCTCTCAATGGCGAATAAGTTACAGAGAAAGTGCAGGGTAACTTATTGGAACGATGAAACGAACAGCTATTACACCTCTTATTTTTATATTCCCGATATTGAATATACCGTAATGAATGCCGAAAAGAATGATATAACCTATCAGCCGATTACTGTTGAGCTGATTGAGTATTAAGGGGTGATTCTTAAAAATGCTTGTATCTAAAGAAATTGCTGATAAGCTGAAAACAAACACACTTTACAACACCGTTGCCCTGCATTCTCCTGACGGCAGTTTTGAGGATATAACCGGTGAAAGTATCGTGCTTAACAGTTTTTCGCTTGAAAATGAAATCGTTGAAAAAGAATTGAAATTCGGCGGTTGCATAGCCTCTGAAATGAGCGTGAAACTCATTGATTATGATTGCTCGGCTTTGATAGGAAAGACGGTACAGGTCATCATAACGGCAACATATCTTGAATCAGAGTTGTATCCGTCAGATGATTTGTACCCGTCAAATACTCTTATTTGTCCTGCCGAAACAGGAACGGTTGAATGTCCTGTTTTCTACGGAAAAATTCAGTCGGCTCAAAGAGATAAAAAACAGCGTAACATCGTCAAAATCACAGCCTATGACGCTTTTTATGATATGTCAAAGGTGGATGTGTCTTTGTGGTTTGCAGGCAAAGAGAACGAGGACGGCAGCTTTGCTTATGGTTATGCGCACTATCAAAAAGACGATAATTTTAAGAGCTTTTATTCAATAATCGCAGAATTTGCCAAAGATTATGCAATTACAGGGGTTTCACCGCCGAGCTTATCTGTCTTTAGTGTACCGCTGAAATTTGATGATACCTGCGTGGAAAAGGTTATAAAGGACATTACCTTGTCAGATTTAATCCAAGCTTATGCAGAATTAACTTTGAGCTTTGCCGTTATAGATGCCGACGGAAAAATGCGTTTTAAAAGGTTGTATTCTCAATCTTCCGTTGAAACAATCGATTCGTACAAAGATTTATCCTTTGAAGATTACGAACTTGAGCCTATCCGTATGTACAGTGCTAAGTTTGCTGATAAAAAAGCGTTTTTGTATGGCAACAGTAACGATTTTTCGTGGTATGTTTCCGATAACATTTTGATGAGGTGCAGAACAACAGCAAGTGATATTGGCACAAAATATAATTCTGTTAATTTTTTTGGTGATGTATATAAATACCGCCCGACAAAAATTAAGCTGTTTTCGTATTGGTGGCTTGAGGCAGGCGATAAGTACACAATTAAAACTCCGTTTGAAGATTTGCCGACAATCGAAACATTTGTGTTCAATAAGAAAATGGACGGATTTATAACTGCCCTCACGTCAAAGGGCGAAAAACGATTAGGAAAGGAAGTAAAAGAAAATGAACAAATACAATAAAATTGTCTTTGTGAACGGCTCTGCTCCGCCCCTCAATGCCGACAACCTCAACCATATGGACGAGGGGATTGAACGGGCAACGGACGGAGCAATTGCACTTGAAACCGAAATAGCCACAGCAAGAGGCGGTCAAAATTCGCTTGGAGCAAGGTTTGATACGACCGACGCAAATCTTGCAAGTAAAGCCAATAAATCGACAACGCTTGCAGGGTACGGAATTACGGACGCATATACGAAGGAAAGAACAGACCAAAAACTTGCCCAAAAGCTCAATTCAATGCCGTTCGACAGCGAACCAAAAAATAACAGCCCGTGTTACCTCACAAGCGGTACGGTTTACAATGCTCTGCTTGTGAAAGCAGATAAAACCGCCTTGGCGACTAAATACGATTCGTCAAATATTGAAAGTGGTACATCAACACTCACACCGTATTCAACCGTCACCGATAAAATCAAAAGTGCAAACTGTACATATAAGACGATTGGTGACATCGTAATCGTCAGTGCAACGGTCAAAATGAACGCAGTATCTCTTGGCGGCAATAGCATGTGTCCGCTGATTGATTTGCCGTACAAATGTATTTCCGAGGACAATGTTTTTTGTGTCGGTATTTCAAACCTTGGCAAGCTCTTTAAATTTGCCATTCCGAAAAATAACACTTGGCTACAGTTTTCGACTCAGGATAAGACGGCTTACACATTTGCAGACGGCGAGCAAATTAATGTGATTTGCTTGTACAAAATTAAATAACGGAGGTATGAAAAATGGAACTTAAAGAAAAAATCACACTTGATATGCTCACAAAGGACAGCGTTTCGGTACTCAGACAGCAGTTTTTGACCTTCAACGGTGAAGAAATGCAGGTTGGCGGAAACATCCGCAACGCATACATGAACAGCAAATCGGGCAGAGAACAGCTCAAAACGGTGCTGTCTGATGAATATTACAATGCCGTCATGGCAGTTTGGGGCGACAATCCAACCGTTGACGAGCCTGTCGAAAGTGAGATGTAAGCGATGAAGATTGATATTGTACAGCTTGCAGAAATCATATCTGCGTTAGCTTTAATTGGCGGTGTTGTATTTGGTGTTTTTAAATTTATCGAAAACAACAAAAAGCAGAACGCTGAAATCAAAAAAATCAAAGGTGAGCAGACCTTGACAATGTATGCACTCCGTGCGTGTCTTGATGGTCTGAAACAGCAGGGTTGTAACGGCAGAGTTACCGAGGCTATCAATAAGATTGATAAGTACCTCAACCAGTCGGCACATTCGGCGGAAGATTTAAATTGAAAGGATGATAATAATGAAAATGACAAACAAAATCTATGATGTACTTAAATACATTGCTCTTATCGTACTGCCTGCAATCGGTACACTTTACTTTGCCGTAGCAGGCATTTGGGGCTTGCCATACGGCGAACAGATTGTAGGCACTATCACAGCCGTTGACACCTTCTTAGGCGCTCTGCTCGGCTTGTCAGCTTATAAATATAACAAAACAGACGAAAGCGAGGAATAATTATGAGTAATTCAAAACTTGTTAATTACACAAAATTAAGCCCAAACCACAGCGGTAAACGCACACACAGTATTGACCGCATTACTCCGCATTGTGTAGTCGGTCAGTGCAGTGTCGAAACACTCGGAAACATTTTTCAGGACACAGCTCGTGAGGCAAGCTGTAACTACGGAATCGGCTATGACGGCAGAGTGTTGCTCTGTGTCGATGAGAGCAATCGCTCTTGGTGTAGTTCATCAAACGCAAATGACCAGAGGGCAGTCACAATCGAATGTGCAAGCGACACGGTAGCTCCGTACACCATGAACAGTAAGGTGTATAACAAACTCGTTGCACTCTGCGTTGACATTTGCAAGCGTAACGGCAAGACTAAACTGCTTTGGTTTGGCAATCAGGACAAGACTTTAAACTATTCGCCAAAATCAGGCGAAATGGTCTTGACTGTACACAGGTGGTTTGCGAATAAATCTTGCCCTGGTGACTGGCTTTATAACAGGCTTGGCAATCTTGCAGACGAAGTAACTGCACAGCTCGGCGGTAAAACATCAAATAAGGAGAATGAGGAAATGATTAAATACGGCTCACACAATACGGCTACACTCGCGTTTAAAAAGCAGTTAATTACGCTTTATAACATGAAAATCATCAAAACAAAAGTCGATAACTCAAACGGTTTCGGTGACGGTACACTGAAAGCTGTAAAAGAAGCACAGAGAGCAGGTAAGGTCACAGTTGATGGCATTGTAGGTGAGAAGACAATCAATGCTATCTATCATCTTATCAATGATTGCAATTGGGCTAAAGATAAAAAAATCGCAAATGCAAAAAAAGCACTTGGCTAATTAAAACCTAAAGGACATTTTTAATGTCTTGACAAACACATAATTGCAAAAAATCCCCCTCATCCGCCGTAAAAAAGCGAGTGAGGGGAATTTGTTATTTGTAGATTTGTTAGCTACTTGTTAGCTGTGTGTTAGCTACGATATGTATTTTTCCGTGTTTTAGAGTGATTTAAGTATAGCAAAACCCCAGTAAATATCGTATTTACTGGGGTAAAAAGCTATTGTGCAGGTAACAGGACTTGAACCTGCATGAAATTGCTTTCACATGGACCTGATGATTACACCACTTCGGTGTAAGAATATTTATGTTCCACTTTTAATTCATACACTATATCATAATAACGTTTTGACTACAATCTTCTGACTAACTTTATGTTAGTTGAATAACTTACTTTTATTAACAAAAACGGAATTCATTGTGTTTCATATTCCCATTCACTAAGATATTTATTTACTTCATCTTCGTCAACTCTATTCAGTTTTTCATCTTTTCTTTCATACCACAAACAATATGCGATAGCCAATTTCTTTGCATCATCATCTAGTTCTGAAAATACTTGAGTTGATTTGAGTGATACAATGCTATTATAGGCATCTTCGTCGCTTAAAACACCTTCAAAATTATCTTTTTGAAAGCTCCATCCATTACCTTGTCCCGAACTCCAATGATTTGCCGTTATTTTAAGATATTTTGGAATATTAGAAGGTATCCTAAGTTCTTTCTTAACATAAATATCTAATGAATCCTTATCAATATTACGCCAGAAGATGTATGTAGGATAAAAATATGTTAAGTCAAATAGATTTAGAGTTTTAGAAGATTCTATTAGTTTGTCTATTATTATTCTTTCCAAATTACTTAGCTGTTCTTCTGAAATCATTCTATAGTTATAATCAATATCTCTACCTATTCGTCCATAAGAATATTCTATTTGAAGTACTAAATCAACTACAATTGATAATTCGTCCGATGAATAAGAGTTGATTAACTCTATGATTCTTTGTTCAGCTTCATCTTGAGAATATGTTTTCATTATTTTCCATATGCAATTAGCTATAAATGTACTCGGAGTAGGATTAAATATTCCTCTTGATTTATGATTTGAGGGTATTGTTAATGCTATAATGAGTTCATTTAAAAATATTGACTTTCTATTTTCTGGTATATCAGGAACATATGAGAGCAGTTCTCTTGAATATTCAAGCATTTTATCGTTTTTTATTAGTTTGTTAAAATAATTATTTAGTTTTTCTCTATCAAAATCGTTTATGGATTCTAATATTTCTTGTCTTGAAATAGCTACATCATCTAACGATAAATTAAAATATAAACCAGCACGGGTACGACAGGCAATCTTTTGCTTTTTTCTTAACTCATCATCAGAATCCCCAGAGTGATGATATCCTCCTGTCAACCATGAAAATTTTGGAAATAAAGTCTGTACTATTTGTATCATTAATTCCGGATTATCATATATTTGCCGAAATTCTTTTAATCTCTTGCTATATGCTTCTTTTTGTTCAACCCCAGAAATTCCTCTTGTATAAATACTTCCGCAAATACTATCAGTATTTTTATATATCCAGTTGTAAATACTTGAGGCACATATTTGAAGCGTAGTAATTGCGAGTAAGTCAATACAATTTGTTTCATCATGCATTAGGCTATATTTAAACTGGTAGACATTAATTATTCTGTTAACATCCCTAATGCTTTTAATAAAGGGAGATATACAATAATTGAAAACATTATCCCAATAACTTTTTTCAAAATCAGAACAGGGTATTTCGCCAAACCAGAGTTTATTCAGTTTTTCAAAGAAAACACTCTGAACTAAGTCGCCTTTTGCTTCTGGAATATTGAATGGTACCTGTATTATCTTTTCAAGGTATTCTTCACCGTTGCATTTTTGCTCTTCACTTAGTGCTCTCACAACAACTTCTCTGTCAAAAGAAAGCAAATAAATAAGATTCGGAAAACCAGCCAATGAATTAACTAACTGAAAAATCAGTTTAATTTGATTATTGTTTAATCTGTCAATATCATCAATAATCACGATGAATTTGTGACTTTGATGACTTAACGCCTTAGTAACTTCTTCTTTCTTTTTATTAAGGTTGTTATCATTGCCGTTGGATAGCCTTTTTCCCGTTTTCTCCATAATCCACTTTATCGGTTTTATATATTTTCCAGCAACAGGTATGTTTTCTGCATATTCGAAAACTGTAGAATATTCTTGTAAGGCTTTTCCAACTTTATACAGGCTTTCACTCTTTGAATTAACATTAAGCTCTGCAAGCATAGTTGAAAAAAACTGAGTAATCAATTGAGTTTGGTCTGAATAATTCCACGGATTAAAATGTACAATTATTGGTTTTCCGTCTTCACTATAATTTTGTGTAAGTGTGTTTATATATGTTTCTACCATATTAAGAATAGAAGTCTTTCCAGATCCCCATTTGCCACATAGACTAATTGTAAAATTATCTGTATTTGTGTATGATAATATTGCTTTTGCGAGTTGCTCTGAAAAAGACGCTCTATTTAATAAGTCAGAGCTAATGTTATCAATTGGCTTATCTGTATTAAACATTTTTCTCATTCCTTTATGATAAATTTTTTATATCATGTTCATTTGTATAATTATTTCATAAAAATTTTCGTCAACATCAATGTGTATAAAGGATGGTTATAATAATTTATAAAAATTTTGTGATGAACGAGAATACAATTCCTTACAAAAAATCAATAATTGTTCTTTACTATGAAAAACAATCTCGGAAAACGGAACAGAATCTCACCATTATTCTGCACTTGATACCGTTGTTGCAATTCTTTATATACATCATTAACAAACTTATTAGCATCTGATTCTGAAAGCTGTTCGAGATATGGTCTTAGACCCGTACCTTTGTACCATTCTATAATACTCTCATAGCTTGGCATACGGTGACAATAGGTTGTTTCCCATACTTCAAAATCGCTTGAAATATGGGAAAGCACGTCAAAGTACTCTTCGGTTGTTAGATTGTTGTATTGTCTTGGAACGATTTTTCCGTTCCAATTTTGATTTTCGGAAAGCTGATTTATGATTATATGAACAGGATGCTCACGCTGGATTGGTATCTGAATTGCAAGAATACCGTTTGGCTTTAATAGTGTCATCAGTTTTGGCAAAAGCTCTCTGTGATTTGGCAGCCATTGAATGCAGGCGTTTGAAAACACTATATCAAACTTTTCGCTTATATCATTCAAATCACCGTTTGCATCAAGTTTGATAAACTCTATATAGGGGTATAATTCCATTGCTTTTTTTAACATATCTTCAGAGTTATCAGCTCCGATTATATGTGAATTTGGATATTTATCTTTCAAGACTTTTGTGCTGTTTCCAGGACCGCAACCTAAATCAAGTATGTTATCTGGATTAAGTGTTTCAAGTCTGTTTGCTAAATCAATAGCAGGCTGTGTTCTGTCTTTTATAAATCTCTCATATTATGTGGGATTCCATTTAGTCATACTTATCTTCCTTTGCTATATCAATAATTATTTTCTTCCGACTACCAAGAAGTGAGGACTTAATCCCATCAGCGTTTCTTCATTACATCTCCTGAGTGTGGATTGCGAGGATCATGATATGCTTCAATACGATTTAAGCCTACATTTTCAAACAAGAATCTGATTATTTCTTTAAAAGCTTCGCTCATTATGCCTTTGTGCCACCAATTATAACCAAGACAATATCCGATTGTAGCGGCTTCGATATTCTCTCTGAGTTGTACCACGCTGATTGCACCTATAGGCTCGCAGATATCTTTCAGCTCTATTTTCCAGTCATAAAAATCAGGCTTACCCTGATTATCCAACAAAAATTTGTGATATGTAGTTTCTAATTGCTCAACGCTTTCATAAGGCGGCCAAGTCATATATTTGGTTACTCTCTCATCATTTGCCCAGTTTCTGAACATCTGCTCAGCATCATTCTGCCTTGTTTTACGCAATATCAGTCTTTCTGTTTCAAGTGTTACTGTTCCGAGATTTTTCATATAAAATTCACTCCTAAAATCAATAATCAATTTTCTTCCTGATATCCTCCTGTTATCTCAATAGGGTTTCCGTCAGGATCCATAAATGTAAAATACCAGTAAGGAGAAAATACATTCAGATATCTTATGGGCGTTAATTCGGTTGCAATTTCTAAATTAACAATTCTATCGTATTCTTCCTGTAAATCAGGCACACCTAAATTGATAAATACTTTTCTGTTGTTTGCGCTGTTTACGATAGCTAATGAATCATCGTATATCGGATACGATTCGCCTATTGTTTCCATTTGTTCAGGATGTTCGGCATCATAATAGCCGTTAAAAAGGCAGATATTCAAGCCATCGTTGTTGAAAACAGCAAAGCGTTCTCCGTTTCTCGCACTTACCTTCATATCCAAGAGCTTTTCATAAAAATCAAGAGATTTATTAAAATCCTTAACTACCAAATAAATTGAGCCGTATCGCATTAAATTTTCTCCTTATTGTTAATCACTGATATATTCACTTATTTATATTGTTTACAAAATCAATTTCTCTGGCAGTTAATTCCACCCACGCAGGATAGAAACCGCTTTTGATTGCATTGCGTACCGATTTGATATTAGACCAAGCGGCGCAATAGAAAGGCACCTTGCCGAGCTTTAAGATTTCAAGGGATAATTTGCTTGTCAAGGCAGAAGCAACACCTTTTCGTCTGTATTCGGGGAGTACATCAACGCCAATTTGGTACATCGTTTCGCAATCGACAGAACAACCTGCAAGCCCTATCAGTTTATCGTCATCATATGCACCAACCGCCAGAACATCTCTTTCTCTATCGTCAAATGTCAGACAGTTGCTCCACTGCTCCAAATACAAATCTGCAAAATCCTGTTTCTGCAAAACACGCAGTTCATATCCGCAATCAAGCTCTTTCAACTTGGTGACATCAGGCAGGAAATACTCTGCCATAAAGCAAACCTTCAAATTAAACGGTGCAAGCAGTTCGTTTAGCACATTGATATTCGGTGTTTCAAAGCAACGGTACGCAAGGTATTTGTTGATATATTCTGTAACAACCGCTTTTGTTCTTTCACTCGTTTGAGCAACTATATTATTGCCGTATGAAACGAGGTCACATTCAAACGGCAAAGGAATATATTTCCTCGCTTTGGGGTTTGCTTTGGATATCGACACAATGTTGTGTTCAGCTAAAAAATCTTTTGTTTCGCAGTTGCAGTCATACGCTGACTGCTGTAATGCGATTTCTAATATATCTTTATTTGTCATTTTGTTACCTAACCTATGTATCATAATATATTCCTGTTCGTTTTCGTCAACTATTTCAAAGCCGACCTTCTGGTACATTCGGACAGCGTAGTTTTCCTTTTGAACAGCAAGAGAAGCTTTTGGATAATTCAGTTCTTTCAGATGCATAAGCATTTTATTCATCAATGCAGTGGCTATCCCCATTTTTTGATATTCGTCAAAAACCGAGATAGCAAACTCAACTGTAACATCGTCAATACTGCCGTATCCATTGATATTACGCACCCATACTGCTCCCACGACTCTGTTATCAACCTCGGCACAAAAGCAATAATCGTCCTTTTGTTTTCCAAAGTCCTTTATGTAAACCCGAAGTTCAGGTTTATTGATAATTGATTTCGGTGCTAAGTTTGTTGTGTCCGGCTGATAAATTGCCTGATATAAAAAATCACCAAGCAGAGGGTATTCGTTTGGATGCATTTTTCTAATTGTTAAATTCATAACTCTTTCTCCATATATCCGCAATTGAGAAATGCTACAAAACGGATATCCTGCAACGCTCCGTCATCATAAGTTACATTGAACGCATTTAATTTACCGTTTGGATATGGTTTTCGTATCATAAATATCTTCCAATGCACATAATTCGTTTAAGTTGCTAATTGTGAAGTTTGGTTGTTCATCTTGTGCCATAGGCACAGCAAGTCCGCCAAAGCCCTGTTTAATCCATACAGTTTTCATTCTGATTTTATTGGCAGGTACAATATCATTGTCGAGCCTGTCACCGACCATTACCGTTTCTTCTGCCTTGCAATCAGCTTTACTTAGAGCAATTTCAAAGATACGCAAGTCAGGCTTTGCTACACCCTCCTCGGCAGAAGCTACAACAAGGTTTATGTATTTAAGCAAGCCGATTTTTTCTAACCGTTCTTCACTGCCAAAGATCTGATTGGCAATAATTCCGATTTTATATTTCTCGCTTAACTTTCTTAAACATTCTTCCGCTTCAGGATATACAAATTCGTCATCACTGTTCCAAGGAGCCATAGTCAAGCCGTAATATTCAAGTGCCTTATGGTAGCCATTTTGATTGTATTTTGAAATCTCAACCATTTTGCTGTAAAAATCATCATAACTAACATTTGTATTTGCTATGGTCTTTTCAACTCTTTTTCGGAAAGCAACACTTTCGTCAACAAGTGTTGAGCCTATATCAAAGAAAATCCATTTAATGTTTTTCATCTTATTATCACCAAATTCAACTTATATTCTAAACATCGTATCAATTCATTATAACGAAATAATTTTCTCTAGTAATTACATCTCCGATACCGTAGGGTAAATTTTTTAGAATAGCTCCTTTAATTAACTCAATAGCATTATCTTTACGTAAAGCCACATGTATTTCGCTTAATGTACTTTTACTTTCAAAAAGTCTTGATAATTGTTGAAAGAAAGCAGATACGGATTTGATTGCTCCATCTCTTAGCATATCGTCTAAGTAAAATATTAAAATCTTCTGAAAATATATTTTTCCGTCGATTAAAGGCAATAGTATTAGCTCGCTCTCCCCTGAATAAACCCATTTTGTTTTTCTTTCAAGTTTTCTCGTGAATTTCACAAATTGTTCGTTACTAAAGTACCATTCTGTTCCATCAATTTTTGCGACAGTTTCCTTATCAGGATAATTCTCACCCCAATACGAGCCGAATCCTGGAAGATAAAAATTAACATTTCTGCCGGTTAAATGATGGTAATAATTCAAGCTATTCAATATGCTTTTTCCGGACTCCAAATCCGGACGCGTAATAAAAACACCTATATAATCGTTCCTTAGACCCCTTTCAATATAATTACTATTTATCTTTTTTATCATTTCCTCGTAAGTTAAAGCGTTAATCATAATGCCTCCATAAGTTTTGCTAAAAAATACTTATCAAAATGGTAATACTCTGAACGAATTATACTACAAACTCGCTCATAAGGTAATAGAAAAATAAACGCAATTGTATCCATTTTGTTAAAGGTTCCTCGTAAGTCCATAATCAGTTGCCAGCTAAAAATTTCTCCATTAAATAAAATCTTCCCATACGCCAATCGGCATAGCCTACGATTTTGTAGCCGAGGTTTTTATAAAGCTTTAGTGCATAAGAATTTTTGTTGAAAGCATCCAGTCGTATAGATTCAATACCAGCTTTGCTAAGTTTGGATTCAATATATTCCATTGTAATTTTGCCGATACCATTATTTTGAAAATCAGGGTGAACGCAAAGCCTGTGAATGATTCTATATTCTGTATCTGGATACTGCCAATCACCGTTATTGTATTCTTTATCGCAGGAATTGTTTATTACATAAATTACAGCAATCTTTCCGTCAACAATGCCTATGAATAAATCATTATTCTCAATATCATATTTTATAGTGGCTTCATCGGGATAAATTTCATCCCACTGATATATTTTAGCTTGATTCATATTAATTATAGCGGATTTGATAAGCTCCATTATTTCATATAAATTCTCTAAAGTTGCTTTTCTATACTGTATTTTCATTGTTTTCCTCACTATATTTTCTTTGAAAAGCAGATTATTCTATTTGCTCCGTCAAAGCCTAAATTTATATGAAATTGCCGACTGATTTCATTATCGAGTTCACAGTCATTGGCAAATTCACTGCAACCTTTTTTCTTTGCCCACTTCTCGCAGTAGTTCAAAAGCTGTTTTGCATAGCCTTGTTTTCGATATTCTTCTTGTACAAAAATTCCTTCTAAATATCCTACCGGACTGCTGTTTGTGCCTTCTACATAATCGTGCCTTAATCCACATTGTGCAAATCCTTCTATAGTTCCGTTAATAATCAACAGGAATAAAGCATTATTATCGCTTTCCATTAATGAAGAAAAAACATTTGACAAATCTTCTACTGTATGGCTTGCCCACATCTGAACAGCTAATAAAGCGATAGCTTCACTGTCAGCATTCGTAGCTTTTCTGTACTCTATTTTCATAACATAACTCCCTATAACCATTGAATAAAAGCAGTTTTGTCCTCGGAGTTGTAGCCTGCTTTTTTATAGAAGTTTAATGTTTTATCGTTCTTTGAACATGTGAGTAACATCATTTTGTAGCAATCTGATTTCTGTGCAAGTTCTTTCGCATAATTCAGGCACGCTGTTGCGTAGCCTTTTCCTCTGTAATCAGCGTGAGTAACCACATTTTCTATAAAAGCATAGGGTCGGATATTTCTTGTAAGATTCGGAATTATAACGCACACGCAGGAAGAAACAATTTTGCCGTCAACCTCACAAACAATAATATGATGATTTTCATCGTTGCAAATTGCATTCCAAGTTTTCTCTAAATGTTCACTATGCTCAGGAACACCAAGTTCATGCAAATGCGTATATAATTCAAGTAACTTGTTTAGTTCGTCTGTTTTGATTTTTCTAATCATTTTCATCACCGTAATTATGCACATTCAACAATATATATTTAAATTATTTCACCAAATAAGTTCATATATCAACTGTCCTTTTTTGCATTTTTATAGCATTCCTTACCCCACCAAAATGGAGTAATCTCTTTCAATATCACAGTCTCCCTTTTTTAAAGTCAGTCATTATTTCCATATCTTCATTTTTCTCGTTAAGCTGCATAAAGAACTCTCTGCATACTCCGCAGGGTATTCCGTCACCCTCGCCGTATGGGGCTTTATCCATAAATGCAATCAGATTACAACAGTCTGTCAGCTGTTCATATACATATTAAGTGCAGCTACTCGCTCAGCACATAAATTCATAACTCCGCTGCAGCTTTCAATGCAAAAGCCTGTGAATATCTCTCCGTTTTCAGCTTCCAGAGCGCATACAACGTGATGAGCCATAACAAACGGAGATACATCTTCAGGATGGTACTCCTGCTTTGCTTTTTCGCATAATTTGTTCCAAATATCCATATTTCAATCTCTAATTAAATGTATTTTCAAGTATTGTTAAAGTTCTATAATCAACATTCAATTCTGCTGTTATGCCATAAGGTAAAATACATCTCGGCTGACAATGACCAAAGTTAAGATTATACATAACGGGAACATTTGTACCTTTGAACACTTCTTTATATACAACCTTATATTCATCATAATAAATTTCATCGAAGGGTTTGCCGACAATCAAACCGTTGATTTGATTGAATATACCTTTATTCATAAAGAAATCGAGCATTGTTTTAAGCATTTTAGGTGAAGACTTTACTTCACTTGTTTCAAGAAACATAATTTTGCCTCTCCAATCCTCAACATTTGGCAAGATATCGTATTTATTTAGCACGTCAAATTCATCTGCGTATCTGCAACTGTTGTAGGCTTCGTAAATGCTCTCAATACAACCGCCGAGCAACTGTCCTGTTACAACTCCACTACCGTTTAAAATCTCGTAACCGAAATTTTCTTTAGTAGATTTTCTAGGCTTTCCAATTTCTTCTTTTCCATAGCTTTTTCTGTCATAATAAACAGTATCAGAGGACTTTATTTCAAAACTTCCACTGCAATTAAAGAAAAGCTCAAAGTATTCTTTGGTGTATGGAAGCATATCATTATCAAGCTCCGCAAGATCGCATAAAATATTAGGACCATAAAAGGTACTCATACCGATTTTATGAAACATCAGGTGGTTGATTGTTGTGTCTGAAAACCCAGTGAAAATTTTCGGGTGTTTTCTAACATTCTCTATGAACTCTTTGTCATTCATGAGATATGGTGTAAGCTTGTATGTATCCACACCGCCGATTGAGCAAATTACGGCTTTTATGTCTTTATCTGAAAAAGCTAACTTCAAATCATCAGCACGCTTTTCAGGGTGATTTTTCAGATATTCAAAACCCTTTAAAGCATTTGGCATCACTACAGGCATTAAATCGTAACCTCTTAAGCGGTTTAATGCTATCTCTAATTCGTGCCTGCAAAAATCCTCGCCCATAATACCGCTTGACAAGGATACTATTGCTATTTTATCGCCCTTTTGTAATTTCTTTGGTTTTATCATAATAAGTTCACCTATATAATTTTCAAAATCTTACTTAAATTCTATCATAAAAGCTGGAATGTAGCAATTAATTTAAAAATCAAAACACTAAAAATATCGCATCAAATAACAAATCGAGAGTGTGGTTTATATCATAGTTGTTTTTGAAAATCTTCTTTTAATTGTTTCAAGATTTTCTTTAATCTTTTTTCTGCACCTTCGGCTGTCAGACCAACTCTCAATGATGCTTCACGGGTTGTTGTTTTCTCCTTGCTTTTCAGGCAGTTGGGACAGATACCAAATACTAACTCAATCAATCTTAAATCCTGTGGCTTGAGTTTGCTCAAAGCTGTTTTTAACTTTTCTCTCTGTTCGTTTTTGAAATATATATCTTCGGGGGACAGTGTATTTATTTCAACATCAGTGATTGAAAGATTGAAATAATTTTCATTATCTTTATTGTGAATATCAAGATTGCTGTTCTGCTTAAACTGAGTTGAAGTAATAATGCAGTTACGGACTGTATTTTCAGAAATATTTAATTCATTTGCAATGTCTGTGACTGCTTCTTCAAGTGGTTTGTCATTAGGCTGTTGAGAGTACAGCAATGCTACTTTACGTAAATTCAGATACTGATTATAATTATCAATATGTACATTACCGCAGACAGTACGGACATATTCGTGCCAAGCCTTGAGAACTTTATATTTTATCAGTTGCAGTAAAGGTATATCCGAATTATAGCTTTGCAGTTCGCTCCACAGCAGAGATGAAAAGATTTGTTTCAAGTCGTTAATTCTGTTATTATCCAAGCTGTATTTATTTATAAACAGTTGGGCATTTCTGTTGAGTACAGGCTCATAAAAATAGAGAAATTCATTAAAGTATTTTTCGTCCTTTGTTTCTTTGTAGCGTACAAAATAATCATTCAAGTTAGCAGGCTTGATTGGAACGTAATCAAGCTGATACATTTTATTTTCCTTAATCTTACATAGCCTCCTCATATATTTTTGAAAGCTCCATATCCTTCTCGTATTGATTTTCGGCATAGTCAAAATCAACATTAGCCAAATTGAAATAATAATCAATAAGCTCCTTTGCCTTGGCAGATACATCCGCACTGTATTTGCTGAGGCTTTTATTTTTGCGAATAGAATCGTAACGGTTTTTCCATAGAACATAATACGGACTGTCGGATTTTCTCTGCTTTTTCATTTTCCTTTTTGTGACTTCCGGGTGTTTTGCAATGTACGAACAAGGCACACCGTACTTCTTATTTACCGTACTGCAATACAGTTGATTGCGAGCTGTGGTCATAAAGAAATATCTGTCGCAGATATCGCATCTCCAAAGATAGTGACCGTGAATGTAGCCTTCAAATAAATCCGTCATCAGAAAGTCTTTCAGATTATTGTAATAAACCTTCCGTAAAATCTTACTTGTTCCGTTTTCAGACTCAACTACCGGGATTATTGTTGCTCTCGTGCCGAATGGATGGCTGTTAACGTCAAATATAAAATTCATATACGGATCGTTTATAAAATCATTGAACGCTTCTGCGAGTTCTGCTTTTGTTCGTGCGTTATTTTTTACTATTTTATTTGTAATCTGAAACACGACAGATGAATAATATTTTACTTCCTTTACAGCAGATGAAATAAAGAAACCGATTAAGAAAGCCGTTTCTAAATCAACAGATGCTTTGACTAACTCATCTAATTTTTCTGAAATCTTTATTCTATATTCATCCTTTGTGAATCGTTCATATTCCTCATAAAGTTTGATTTTCTCTTCTGTGAAAAACTCATTGATTATTTCTTTGCATTTCTTGATGTCAAATATTTTAAAGATTTCATATTGACTCAAAACATCAATAACTGAAATTATTTTTGCACGATAATTTAAAAAATCGGTTCTGTTAAAATCCTTATTTAATAATTCTTCTGTGAAATTTTTTAAATCTTCAAAAATACTTTCATCAATAAAGCGACTATCGGTATCCATTACAAGAAAACTTGTGTAACCGATAGGATATTCTTTATCGCTGATTGCAAACTTATCTTTTCTATATGTGACGCTAAAAAGATTAGTTGTATTCAGCTTTTTCAGTACATTGTCCTTAAAGTCCATAGTATCAACTCCGTTTATATTATATCACTTTGAAAATAAAATCACAAGTATTCAGGAAAGCAAATTGTGTTGTCACGGACTTTTAGGTTTTTTTGAAAATTTCTGACATTTATATATTGAGAGTAAAAAGCTTTCAATATTTTATGGAAGGAGTAGTTATAGTGCGTAACAACAAAAAGCTTGTTGTCGTTGACGGTGAAACATTAATGGATATGCGAATCAAGCCGATAAGCTTTTGCATTGACTCGTTGCTTCCGCAGGGAGTATCAATGCTCTGCGGTGCTCCGAAGATAGGTAAGTCGTGGTTAGTACTTGATTGGTGTGTTCGCATAGCCAAAGGAGAGGAGGTGTGGAATTTTAAAACTACGAAGGGAACTACCTTGTATCTTTGTCTTGAGGACAATTTGAGCAGAATCCAACAAAGGCTAAATGAAATTACAGATGAAGTTCCGAACAAAGTATTCTTTGCAACATCTTCGTGTTCGCTGCCGGACGGACTTGTAGAACAGATTGAAAGTTTTGTCGCAGAGCATAAAGATACGGTTCTGGTTGTCATAGATACATTTCAGATGATACGAAGTAAAAATAAGGATACTACTTACGCAAATGATTATCAGGAAATTGAGGAACTAAAAAGATTAGCGGACAAGCTGAAAATTTCTCTTCTGCTTGTACATCATCTGCGCAAGCAAGGTGACAATGATCCTCTGAATAAAATCTCAGGCACAACAGGAATCAGCGGTGCGGTTGATACAACATTTATTCTTGATAAGAGCAAGAGAAGTCAGAACAACGCAACTATGATTTGCACGGGCAGGGATATTGAATACAGAGAGTTGGAACTGAACTTTTCAAAAGACAATCATATGTGGAATTTAGTTTCGGACAGTGTAGAAAGTCCTGAAATACTTTTGCCGGAAGAAATGAATTCGTTAATTGAATTTATGAAACAAAAGATTGTCTTCAAGGGGACGAACTCTGAGTTCGCAGAAGAATTTAATTCTTTCTGCCGTAAGGAAATCTCTGCAAAAGCGTTAAAACAGATGATGAATAAATGGCGTTACGAATTAGAGAGCAATGACATTTACTTTAGCTCATACAGAAGTAACGGTAAAAGGTTTGTAAATGTTCACTATATGCCCGATAGTGACTCAAGTGCCTTAAATGACGGAAATATTATTAGTGCCAAAACTTGCGTTTCTTTCGTCACTTGCGACCCTGACGAGCTGTGTCAGCCAACGTGAGCCGATTTGTGCGATTATTTTGCAGAGGTGGAGGAAGTATCCGACTGCAAGTAAAAATCGCAATTGGGGCGGATTTACGGCAGAATTGAAATTTTATTTTTAGTAGCTGAGGTTGGGGCTTCATTTCCCGGACTTGTCCGGGGCAAGCAGAGCGCCCGGCTGTCCGCCGAACGCATAAAACCGAGCAAAGCCCGGACCCACATTAATACGGAGGTGCATAAAAATAGAAAATCGTAATAGAAATCAAACCTTAAGTATCAGATTAACTCAAGCTGAAAAATCTGCAATCTGTAAAAAGTCAAAGAAAGCTCATCTGACATTGACTGAATATATTTTGAAATCTTCATTGCATACCGAAATAAAAGTTATTGATTTACAACCGTTACTAGTTGAGCTGAAAAGGATTGGAAACAATCTTAATCAGATAACAAGAAAGATAAACAGTGGTGCTTGTAATTCCTACAACTTTAGTGAGATGATTGCTATGCAAAGAAAAATCTATGATGCAATCATAAAACTGTCGGAGGAAAAGTGATGGCGACCGTGACATATATTCGTGAGTCAAAACAATCAATCAGTGCGATGAAAGGTGTAATTGATTACTGTTGTCAGGATAAGAAAGTCTATGATGAAATTTTAAATCAAAGACTTATCAGCGGAATTAACTGTGACGGTGAGAATGTTTTTTCAGAATTCCTAGCAACAAAGAAATCGTATAAAAAGACGGACGGTATGAATTTCTACCAGTATGTTCAATCCTTCTCACCCGAAGAAAATATTACTCCGCAGAAAGCTCATGAGGTTGCATTAGAGTTTGCTGAGAAAGCGTGGACAGGATATGAAGTTTTGGTTGCAACACATTGTGATGCACAACACATCCACTCTCACTTTGTTATCAACTCTGTCAGCTTTGAGAATGGTAAAAAACTCCGTCAGAATCCAAACACACTCAAATCATTACGAGCATTGAGCGATGAAATTTGCAGACAGCATAGCCTTTCAACTCTTGAGGCTTACAGCAAGAACGGTATTAAAATCTCTACAAGAGAATACCGCACCGCAGTCAAAGGTCAGAGCTGGAAATTCAAACTGATGAATGACATAGACAAAGCTATGAACATAAGCGGAAGCAAGGAGGATTTCATAAACGCAATGTCAATTATGGGTTATTCGGTGACTTGGACTGATGGCAGGAAATACATCACCTATCAATGCCCGAATAAAATGAAGTGCAGAGATATTAAACTGCACAACGATAAATATTTGAAAGGAAGTATGGAAAATGAATTCAGATACAGGCAAGAACAATATTTTGGAAAATCTCAAGCAGAGGAACAGCAACTCGCTGACAGCGATAGAGCTACTATCGGGAGAAACAAAAGTGATTTCGATTCCGTCACAGGTCAGAGAGGAGGAACTCAATCTGTTGAGAACGGCAATAACCTTTCAGCCGGAGCTGTACAATATGATTTCAAAAATCTCAACGGACGACCAGATGGTGGACTATCTGGAGAGAATTCTGGAAATCAACAAAGACAATATGGAATTGATCTCGAAGGGTTGTCAGGCGGAGCTGAAGAAAATTTCGGAACAGACTCTGAAAGAAATCAGGTCGGTGCAAACTCAGATGACGAAAACTATCGAACAGGCTGGGAAGAGTCAAGAAGAGTTTTTGAACAATACCTTGCGACAAGGTCGGGAGTTGGAATCGGCAATAGCGTCACAAGTGAAGAAGTCAACTCTGCTGACAACATTAAAATGGATAGCAATAACTGTGCTGTCCTCGGCAGTATCAACTCTCTTGCTGAATCACTTTCTCGGATAATTGATGATGAATCGGAAGATGAAGAAGAACGCAGAAAGCGGATTGTAGCCGAGCAAAACGGAAGTGATATTGGTACTTTACTTGGTATTACCGCCGGATTGATTGCAAGTGCAATATCAAAAGAAGAAAATATTGAATATGAAGAACCTGATGACAGTCCGACTATGCAAATGTAGTCGAAGGAAGGAGGATTATGAGCAGAAAATCAGAACCAGTAATTATTGAATCTGTATTTTACAACTACACAGGCACAGACGAGCAATTTAATACTTTTCTGAAAAGTGTAATAAAGGATTATGTTTCGGAAAATAATCTGTTGCCCGATGATGAAAATATTATTGATAAAAAGTCAGCTTGATAGCTGGATATTAGAAACAAGTTGTGATATGTTGTGGTTGCACTGAGGTGGTGTGACCACAACATTCAGATGATAAAACGGAGAGGAGAATCAAAATGAAAGTATGGTTGTATTACAGACTGTCAAGAGATGAAGATGCCGAGCTTAACTCGTTGACAAATCAGCGAAATATATTAGTCGAATATGCTAAGGCAAACAATCACGAAATCGTGGGAGAGTCGTATGACGATAATGTTTCGGGAATGCACTTCAATCGAGAGGGCATCAATAAAATCTATGAAGAGGTTGAGAAGAAAAGCTTTGAAACAATCCTTGTAAAGGATATGTCACGGCTCGGCAGACATAAAACTCAAACAGCAATATTCATTGACTACCTAAGGGAAAATGGAATCAATGTAGTTTCTGTAACTGAAAATCTTGACACAGGAAACGAATCGGACGATTTGATTATCGGTTTTAAAGGACTGTTCAATGATATGTATGCCCGTGATATCTCAAAGAAAGTCAGAGCAGGCATGAATCAAAAGTTAAAGGACGGACTTGTCCTGACACCGCCTATGGGGTATTTCAAAGATAAGAATACCAACGAAATAGTCATAGTTGAGGAACACGCAGAAATTGTCCGTAGAATTTTTGATATGTATTTAAGCGGTTACGGATTCAATGCAATAGCGAAAATCTTGAATGAGGAAGGTGTGAAATCTCCTGCATACTATCAGAAAAAACTATTCGGCAAGAATCTCGGCTACAACAAACCCGAGATAGGCAGAAGATACCTATGGGATAACAAAGGTGTCAAGAGAATTCTTGAAAACGAGTTTTACATAGGTACGGTGGTTAATCACAAGACCTACAACAATAAAATCAATCACATCAGAAAGAATCTTCCCGAAGAGGAACAATACAGACATGAAAATATTGTACCTGCCATTATCGATGAGGATAAGTGGAAGCAGGTACAATTTTTAATCTCGGATAAAGTTAAAAGAAATGTAAGAGCAGGAAGTAATAAACCATGTCACAGATATGCAGGACTTATCAAGTGCGGTGACTGCGGCTCGTGTTTTGTATGCAAAACAAGAAAATGGCGAGAACATCCTGATAGGATAGAATATGTATGCAACGGCTATCACCGATACGGCAAGGAGAATTGCAGTCCGCATAGAGTAAACGAAAGGGATCTTGATGAACTGATATACAAGGAAATTCTAGGGGTCAAGGACTCTGCAATTGATAATTACAAGTCCATTGAAACCAATGTTAAGAAGTGGATGAAGAAGAAAAACACGGTTAATAACAAGCTGAAAAAGCTGGAAGATAGGCTTGAACAGCGCAAGAGCGACCAAAAAGAAATACTTCTTGAACGCATCAGGGATAAGGAACACGCAGAAATCTATACCGAAATGCTAAAAACTTGCGAAGAAGATATACAGCAGATAACAGAAGAAATTGAAGCTATTAAATACTACAATACAACGATTAAGAAACGCAAATCAGAGTTGAAGAAAACCGTAGACCTGATTGAAGAAATCATCAAGGACGGAGCAATCAGTGATGCAAATTTACGGTTGCTGGTAGATGAAATCAAAATTTACGAGAGTGATAAAAAGCTGAGGATAGAAATTAATCTGAAAGCCAAATTTACAAAACATTATGAGATTTACGGGAAAAGCGGTGTGGAACATAATCTCATATTGCAAGGGTAAAATGATTTGCAGACACACGACCTTTATAAATATAAAATTATGACAATTGCATAATTTAACAGAATTAAATTTGTAGTAAATATACAAGAAGTCTCAACCCCAAGGTTGTGCGTCTGCCAACGATTTAAGCAATGAAAAATGGGAAAAAGCACGCTCGATAAAATCGGGCTTTTTGTGGTGCGGATATTCTACAGTTTTGTTATTGCTTGAAGGATTATTTACACAAAATTTTATGGGTTGCCCGCTGCCGATTTTTATATATAAATATATACATCAACTAACACTTTCTATTATTTCAAGAGAGAGGTTCAGCCATCTAGAAGAAACTATATATCCTTTTTCAAATAGAGAATAGCACATATCCCTATTTGAATAAAGACCATTTAAAGAAATAAACGAGTCACATTGTTGCAATGTTATTTCCATTAGTTTATTAAAATCATTTTTTCGTTCCTCGTTTACCGCCAACTTGCAATTTCCGTCAGCAATATTTCTACCAACCTGAATCAGCAAACCTAGAATAAAGGCATTTTCGGATGGCAACCTCATAATCAAATCTTCAAACTCTGTATTATGAGGATTATAGAATAAATCACTTTCAACATAGTCAGCAATACTATGTGCTTGTGGTTCTTTTAATTCAGTTTGTTCCTTATCTGCTAGTTTATTTAGTTTTTTTGAGACTTCGATTATTTCGTCCTTATATTTATTATAAATACGTTTTATATTGTTTGTCAGTTCTACATTATAATCGTTATTTATAAGCACATTTTCAATTTCACAATCTAGTCTGTGAAACAAGTTAAATAAATCAATCATTTTAGAATGCAATCCTACGACATCAAGTTTAACTGATGAAGTATGTACAGGGGTTAAATCCTTTTTGATAGGATAGCGCATACGGAAAGAATCTGTATCAAAAGAATCTACTTCATTAATAAACTCATCAAAGAGAGTAATGTCTATTGAACTATTTATTTTGGACAGCAACGGTAGCAAATAAGGTTTTACTTCTAACCACGCTTTATTGAGTTTATGGCTCACACGTTTTACGAAGTTCTCTTTATCAGTATCATTTGTTCCAGAATATTTGAAATATAAGTATTTGATATAAAGCTCAATGATTTGACGATAATTAAAGCATAGTGGATAAATGATTGTATCAAGAATATCATTCCTATAGCTATCACAAGAAACAAATTCGCTATATAAGACTTTCGCAGCAAATATATAACCGTCTATATACTGACTAAACCCAGATACCGTTCCAAAATCAGTTCCGAAATACGAATACCTTCCGTGCTTCGGTATCTTGTCATTATCATAAAATACAAATAGTTTGTCACCATGTTGTAAACTCATATTTTATCTCCTTTTACATTTTTGTCATTTTAATACTTCTGAGCAACTGACAATATACATCATTACTGCCATCCATGATATATATCGGTTCGGTTAAATAATGTATAAACTCATCCAACGAGTTAATTACACTCAATATGGCATGCAACTGTTGGGTACTCCTAAACAATGTATCAAAGAACACTTGATTAAGATTCATATCGGATTTAAACATTTCATTTACTATGTTTTTTAATTCGTTACTCATTTTGTTCGGATTATACAACTCACTCTCTTTATTTTTATCATTCGCATGGTATGTGGAAACTAATAAGCTTTCTAAGAATTTTTACTAAAACCCTTATTTGTTAAGAATAAGTATTCGTGAGCACAAATGCTAATGCATATAATAGGCACCCCATAAAATTCTGTGTAAATAATAATCCTTCAAGCAATAACAAAACAGC
>ENA-OROZ01000054-OROZ01000054.1-human-gut-metagenome-genome-assembly--contig:-NODE-54-length-121379-cov-15.103178_pt1 | contig 121379 bp, 104 predicted proteins | sample MGYA00242138_ERZ509066 | MGnify/ENA primary metagenome ERZ509066 (study PRJEB26280, sample SAMEA2338691) | human gut metagenome | biome: human gut; feature: human-associated habitat; material... | reverse complement strand
CTTCCGATCTGACGTGTGCGAGTCGCCGCACACGATTGTCATTCCCGGCAGTGTCAGTCCTGTTTCTGGTCCTACAACATGAATGATGCCGTTGTTTGGGTTCATCATTCCGTAATAAGTCAGTCCGAAATCCTTGGCGTTGCGTTCAAGCGTGTCGACCTGCGCGCGCGACACGGGATCGGCAATCTCCTTGTCCTGGTCGTGGGTTGGGGTGTTGTGGTCGGGCATACAGACAATCTGTTGCGGACGCAGACATTTGATGCCGCGTTGTCTCAAGCCGGCGAATGCCTGTGGGCTTGTCACTTCGTGACAGTAGAGTCGGTCTATATATAGTTGTGTCGGACCATCGGCGATGGTTTGCACCACGTGTTTGTCCCATATTTTGTCAAAAAGAGTGTTCATGTCTTTATTCTTTGAATTTGTTGATACAGTCAATATAAGCCTCTACGGAGGCGGCGATAATGTCGGTGTTGGCGCCGAAGCCATAATAGACGTGCCCGTTGTATTCCACTTGCATGTGCACCTTGCCCACATCGTTGCTGCCTTTGCTGATGGCTTGGATGGTGAACTCCTTGATGGTCATATGTCGCTCGATGATGCGTTTCAGCGCATTGATGGCGGCGTCTACCGGACCATTGCCGCTCGCCGCAGCCTCAAACTTCTCGCCGCTGATGTTGAGCCCAATGCTTGCCACGGGACGGATGCCCACACCGCTCGTCACCTGCAGGTATTCCAGCTTGATGCGATGGTTCAGCGTGCGGTCTACGCCTGCGAGAATCATAATGTCATCATCGTTGATGTCCTTTTTCTTGTCGGCGAGTTTGAGAAACGCCTCATAAATCTTGTCGAGTTTCTCAAAGGTGGTATTGATGCCGAGTGCCGACAGCCGGTTTTTGAGGGCGGCGCGTCCGCTGCGTGCGGTCAGAACGATGGAATTGTCGTCTATTCCCACATCGTGGGGATTGATGATTTCATAGGTCTGCACATTCTTCAGCACACCGTCCTGGTGTATGCCCGACGAGTGCGCGAACGCGTTGCGGCCAACGATGGCTTTGTTGGGCTGCACCGGCATATTCATCAAGCTCGACACGAGTCGGCTTGTGGGATAAATCTTCTGCGTGTTGATGTTGCAGTCGATGTCAATATCGTTGTGGCATTTGATAATCATCGCTATTTCCTCGAGGGCGGTGTTGCCGGCGCGCTCGCCGATGCCGTTGACCGTCACTTCCACTTGGCGTGCTCCGTTGAGCACTCCGCTCATCGTGTTGGCGGTTGCCATGCCGAGGTCGTTGTGGCAGTGGGTTGAGATGATGGCGCGGTCGATGCCGTCAACATGCTCCATAAGGTATTTAATCTTGTCGCCGTACTCTTGTGGCAGGCAGTAGCCGGTGGTGTCGGGAATGTTGACGACCGTTGCTCCGGCCTTTATTACCGCCTCTACAACGCGGGCGAGATACTCATTTTCGGTGCGGCCTGCGTCTTCGGCATAGAATTCCACATCATCGACATATCGTCTGGCATATTTAACGGCGGCCACGGCACGCTCGATAATCTCCTCGCGCGTGGAGTTGAATTTGTATCTGATATGCGAGTCAGATGTGCCGATGCCGGTGTGTATGCGCTTGTGCTTGGCGTATTTCAATGCTTCCGCCGCTGCGTCGATGTCTTTCTCCACAGCGCGTGTTAGAGCGCATACGGTTGGCCATGTGACGGCTTTTGAAATCTCTACCACAGAGTTGAAATCACCGGGACTCGACACTGGAAATCCAGCCTCAATCACATCTACGCCAAGGTTCTCAAGCGCCTTTGCAACCTGAATCTTCTCCACCGTGTTCAGTTGGCATCCCGGCACTTGCTCTCCGTCGCGCAGCGTTGTGTCAAAAATAAACAATCTTTCATTCATAATCTTTTCCGTAATAAAAAAAGCCTTTCTTGTGTGTAAGAAAGGCTCATTGTCTGTCAAATCAAAAACAGCAAACACGACCTTTCTAATCCGATTCGATAATAATTGAACCTGATAGAAGGATAATGCTTAGTGAAATTGAATTGATGTTTGTCATAATCTTATTCTTTTACGATGCAAAATTACTCATAAATTTCGAGTTTGCAAAATAAATCGTAATTAAAATATTTAATTTAGTGTCAAATTGTCGTAAAAAGCTCGTATGGGAAATAAAAAGGCGGGCGGTCATTATTTGACCGCCCGCCGAAACAATAATCAAAAGTGATTATTTCTTGATGATTCTGACAGCAGCACCGTTGTTGATGCGTACGAAGTAGATGCCTGAAGCAAGTTCGCTCACATTGATAGTGGCGTTGTTGCCGTTGACATTGCTGCTGGCGTTGACCATTGCTCCTGAGATGTTGAACACTGCGATGCTTTCGATAGCCTCAGCAGCCTCAACGTTGACAACATCGGTTGCCGGGTTCGGGTAAACGCGTGTAGCGGCTGCTGCAACGTTCTCGACACCGTCGTGTGCGATAGTGATTGTTCCTTCGGCAGGAGTAGTCACATTGTTGTTGTCGGTCGGGAGAGCCCATACCTGCAGGCACTTCTGGTTGAGAACGTAGAGGTTGCCTGCGTAGTCATACTGAATCTGGTTGGTGATTGTGCCACCAGTCTTGACTGTGTATTCATACTTCAACGAAGGAGTCTTGTCATTCCAAGTGACAGAGAATACAGCCAAATTGCTGTCGGCGTCAACAACTACCAAAGTCTTGCGGTCTTTTGAGATTGCAAGGGCACTACCGTTTGTGCCGTTGAGGTAGTCGGCGATTGAGCCGGAGTTGAACAACTGGTTGCCATCGTTGTCGATGTATACAAATGAAGGACAGTTGGAAGCGTTGTTGCCAGCGCCGCGGCTTTGTGCAACCCACAGACCGCCTTCGTCAGGAACGATTTCAACATTGGTGTTGTCCATCATGTTGTGACCGAGCATTGCCGATGGAGCCTTGTTCCAAGTCAATGCTGTGCCGAGGTCGTAGCGCAATACGACATTGCCTGTGGCTCCGTCTGCATTGTAGTCCTCGTCGAATGTGTAAAGTTTGGTGTTCTCACCAGTGCCGTAGACTGCGGCTGCTGTTGTTGAACTGCCAAGCAGAACATCGCCGTTGAAGAGACGGCCGTCGTTGTCGCGATTCGTGAATTGGAACAAGCTTGGAAGAGCCTCAGTCGTGTTGGCGTTGAGGTTTGCCGGGTCAAGCAGACGGATGCCTGATGTTGGGTCGTTCCAGTCAGAAATGAATACCACACCATTCTCGTTGATGCCTAAGCGGTAAGGAGAAGCTGTGTGAGATGCAGTATAGCCGTCGGCACCGTATGCTTTCTCGCTTACGTTGAGCTTGTGGTCAAGGATGTAGACACCCTTGGCATACTTGTCGTTGGCTGTGCAGTTTGCAACGTAGATGTTGCCGAAGAACTGGCTTGTTGGAGTGTTGTCGATGACAAGACCGCGTGCCTTGGCAAATCCAGGAACAGAGGCTACCATGTTAGGACGCGCTGCGTTCTGGTTGGCGATTTCAACGCCCCATGCCAATTCGCCTTCAGGGAGTTGCTCGTTTGCGATAACCGCTGAATTGGCGCCTTCTTTGACATCACCTGCAGGAACTGTTGCGAGAACCTCCTTGGTGTCTTTGTTCATCAATACGATGTTGGCGGCAGGAGCGGCGCCTGTAGCGTCGAATGTGAATGTGGTTTCTGTTTCGCCCACATTGGCTGCCAGATTGTAAGCATATTCATAGCTTACAGTAGGCTGCTCAACATTTTTGGTTGTAAACTTCGAAACCTTGCCGTCGCGCACGAGGTAGAGGTTGAAGTAAGCGTCGGTGATCACCTCGTCGGCGTTTCTCTCTGTGACAACTTCACCTGTAGCTGTAGTGTAGGCAGCCTCGGCTGGTGTTACAGCTGCGCCTGTTGTTGTGAGAAGTTTCGCGTTGTCGAAGCCGTTTGTTACGTTTATGAGTTTCAAACCGGCAACCTTGCCTTCTGCAACAACTGGAGCGACCATAAGGTCGTTGCCTGCAAACTTGAAGAATGATGCGCCGTTTTCGCCCGGAGCCATCGCCTTCGCAGGAATAGTTCCCATCAAAGGAGCGTCGGTGTTGTTGCCGGCAGTCTGCCATTCAACAGGGTTTGTGTTTGAACCGTCGATTACATACTGGTTTTCTGACAGCGGAGAAACTACAAGCTGGTAGTCATCGCCGAGTTTGTTGCCAGTGTAATTGGAGTCGGCTGATACATTTTTGTTGATGAATGTGGTAGTAGCCAATGCTCCGCCAGAGATGCCGAATTCAATGAAACGCATGGATGTGCTCGAACCCTTAGTCTGTGCGGTAACGACAATCGATCCCTCTTCGCTTGTGCCAGAAGCAGCGATTGTGCGTCCGGTCAATGCGTTGTAGTAGTTGCCTGAGTTCTGGGAAGTGAACCAGAGCGCAGGAGCGCCTGTCGGAAGTTCGTTGTCGTTCTTTGTCCATTTGTATATTGCCACAGAGCCGCGTACGTCGCCAGAGGCAACTTGATTGTTGTCAAACTGGTTTTCACCGTAGCTTGTAGCTACGAGAACGTTGTCAGCAGTGAATGCGATATCGGAAATCTTCAATTGACGGTTCTCTTCAAGAGTTGTGCCCTCTGTGCTGATTTCAGCCACGCTGTTGTCTGCAAGGTTCACATCGTAGATAAACGGCTCGTTTGCAGCGTCGAGAGCGAGCACAAACAAGTGACCGTTGCGGATAATCTGACGACGCACAGTCTTGCCTTCCAATTGAGTGGCCAATGGGTTGGTTTCTTCGCCCACAGCGGCTACATTGTATTTGTCGGCAACGCCGTAAGCTTTGTTGTCGCCAATTTCGTCAGGATAGTTCTCGTAGACAACTGTCGGAGGAACATAGCTTTCAGACTCAAGATATGTGTTGATGTATGCAGTTCCGTTGGCTTCAACAGTTACTGGCTTCAGATATTCCTCTGTAGCGCCTTTGTATCCCTCGGCGGTATAAGTCAAAGTGTATTCGCCCGGTTCGAGGTTGTCGAAGATAAACGCACCGTTCCACTCGTTGTCGGTGGTGTAGGTTGCCACTTCAACGCCAGCTTTGAACAATTTAACAGTCACGCCGTTCAATGGCATATAGACATCGTTTGTGCGTGCGGCAGGCTTGTAGAGAGCTTGGCTGAATTTCTCGTGGAGGTCGCGTACGATACCGTAGATAGTGCCGGTCTTTTCTGCCTTCCATCCCATATAGTCAATAAGACCGCGGGCATAGAGGTGGCCTTCGTGACGGCAAACGTCGTCGTTCATGGCGCGTTGGCGGGCAGGTTGGTAAGTGTGGAAGTAACCTTCAACAAGGAATCCAGGGACGCCGTGTTTCAACACTCCGAGATAACCCATATAGTTTGTTCCGTTGTTTGAAGTTTCCGATCCTGAACCGTAGAAGTCGAGGTCGCCGCGCACGTTGGCGTTATCTTTTGAATAATATGACCACATCTGGTGCTCGTTGCTGAAGGCATACGGCCAAATGTGTTGAGCCATCGCCTTGCTGCCAGGAGCGGAGTAGGTCTCGTCGTCCTTGCCGCGGAAGATAAACAGCGGGTAGTTTGACGGAGAGCCTTCTCCGGCAGCGTTTGAGTGGATTGAGATAAACACGTCGAAGTTGTTTGCCTCTACCTCCTCGCGGATTTCAGACAGCGGACGGTTGTATGCGCCGTTGTCGTCGCCTTTGTGTGCAGGGTACGGACCAACCTTTACGTGCGACATCACGATGTGCTGCGACATGTCGAGGGCTGCGCCTATACGGTCTGGGTTAGAGTTCGTTTGGTTTTTGGTGCGGTCGAACGGTACGCCAGCCTCTACAAGCTTGTCGAGGAGTGCGAAACCTTTGTGAAGGTTTGTGTTCGACTCAAAGAAACCTGTTGTATCCACATTCTCAATGGTGTACGGCTGACGGCCGATTGTCTGGCATGGACGGTCGTTGCCAGTCCAGCTGCCGTGACCCGGGTTGATGTAGATACGGACTTGGTCGGCTGTCTTGCCGGCGTATGCTGTTCCGCAAGTGAGTGCCACGATTGCGGATGCCATCAATAGTCTGCTCTTCATGTCTATTTGGTTTTTACATTAATAATGTATGCCTCGCCGCTTGGCGTGGTAAACGAAATCTTCTTACCGTTGGCTGAAACGGTAGGGTACATAGCCATTGTCGAAGCGTCGCTGAGCACTTGCTTCTCTTTGCCGTCGGCAGAGTAGGCGATTACTTCTGATGAAGTTACAAATTCGCCGTTGTCTGTGTCGTGCATTCCGACAACGATGTTGTTGTCATACCATTTTGCGGCGCGGATGTAGCCGATGTGCTGCACGTCAGTGCCGTCGATGTTGCAAGTGAATGCACCTTGACCGGCAAGGTAGTAGAGCACCTTTGTTCCGTCGGGAGAAACCGAAGGCCACAAATAGCTTTGTCCCTCTGTTCCGTTAGGAGAGAGAGTTACGGTCTTGCCGTTGCTGGTGAGCATCAGCTGTCCGTATTCAATGAATGCCACCGGGGTTTTCTTGTCGGCTTTGGCGTTGCCCATAGCTTTTGTCTTTAGCTTGCGTCCTTTTACCACGTAGACTGCGTCGCCGTTTGCTGCCACGCCGTTGAGTTCGCGTGTGGCGTCGACGATGGTCTGCACTTCGCCAGTCTGAAGGTTAACCGACTTCAATGCCTGACGTTTCAGGTGGTCTTTGCCGATTTGGGTTTCACGATAGACGATGGTATTGCCGTTGTCGAGGATTTTGGCGTCGTATTCCGAGCCGGAAGCTGTAGTGACAGTGGTCAGTTGTCCTGTTGCCAAATCCAATTTCTGAAGACCTTGCTTCTGCTGGTCAGCAACGAGGAGATAGTCGCCGTTGGGGCTAATTGTAGCCATGTCGACTTTCACGCCTTCTGGAAGGTTAACTTTTTGAGTTGAACCGACTTCCATCAATTGCGCGAATCCTATGCTTGAACCGCAAAGGAGCATCACAGAAAGAAAAATTTTTCTCATAATGATGTTAGTTTGGTTAATTAATCAGGTTAGGTTGAAAATTCTATTGCGAAATTAAAAATTTTATCTGTTTTAGCGATGAAAAATATGTGTTTTTTAATCTTAAAAGATGTATTCAAATTTAAAGCACCCACTATTGTGTGCGCGGGTATTGCCATTTCGGAAATAATCATTAAATTTGCGTTTTACTTTAATAAGGTGAAAAATGGAAATAAAAATTACTGATAAAGATATGGAATTTCTGCGTATGGCTGCCGAGAAATCGGAGCGCAGCGTGGAAAATGGCGGCGGCCCGTTTGGCGCAGTCATAGTTAAGAATGACGAGGTGCTGGCAGTGGAGTCAAATTCGGTGACGATCGACAACGATCCTACGGCGCATGCCGAGGTCAATGCCATCCGTTCGGCATGCCGCAAGGTTGGCTCGTTCAAATTGGATGGCTGCTACGTCTATAGCTCGTGCGAGCCGTGTCCGATGTGCCTCAGCGCACTTTATTGGGCGGGAGTGGCGCGCATATATTATGGCAACACCAAAGAAGACGCGGACGCCATCGATTTCAGCGACAAGTTTATCTATGAGGAACTCGAACGTCCGAAGTCGTTGCGCTCCATTCCCTGCATCCATGTGCCTGATTCTGGCGCAATCAAGGCATTCCGTATGTGGAGTGACAAGACCGACAAAATAGAGTATTGATGAAGGTTGTCATTGCATCTGACAAATTCAAGGGCTCTTTGTCGTCGGAGCAGGTGGCTGCGGCGATAGAGGAGGGCATACTCGCGGCAATGCCTGACTGTGAGATTGACAAACTCCATGTGGCTGATGGCGGCGACGGCACGGCTGCCTCCATTGTGGAGTCGACCGGAGGGGTGTGGATTAATGTGAAGAGCGAGGATCCGTTGGGACGTCCGGTGGATGCGCGTTTCGGCGCTGTGGAAAGTCGCACGGCTGTGATTGATGTGGCTACGGCGTCGGGCATAGCGTTGCTTCGCCCTGACGAGTATGATCCGCTGAACGCCACTACCAAAGGCACTGGCATACTTATCCGCGAAGCCATTGACAGAGGTTTCCGCAATTTCAACATAGGCGTTGGCGGCAGTGCTACCAACGATGCCGGCACAGGGCTTCTGTCGGCGTTGGGGTATCGTTTTCTCGATGCCCGAGGCAACGAGTTGGAGCCTTGTGGGCGGTCATTGTCGCGCATTGCGGAGATTGACGACAGCCAGAGAATGCCGGAACTTAAGGAATGCTCGTTCACGGTGATGTGCGATGTGGATGCTGCGTTTTACGGGCCGAAAGGTGCTGCATGGCTTTTCGGACCGCAGAAAGGTGCCACCAACAAAATCCTCGAGGCGCTTGACGACGGTATGCGCACATTCGCGGCCGTAGTGAAAAAAAAATATGGCAAGTCGATGCAAAACCAGAGTTATGCGGGCGCAGCCGGCGGAATTGGCGGTGCGTTGTGGGCTATGCTCGACGCCAGTCTGACACCGGGCATCTACGCGATGCTGAAGGCTATAAATTTTGAAGCACGCATCGCCGATGCTGACATTGTGGTTACCGGAGAGGGGGCGATGGATTCGCTCACGCTGTTGGGCAAAGCTCCCTACGGAGTGTGTGGAGAGGCTGCGTGGAATGGCATTCCGACGATTGCATTCGTGGGAAGCGTGTCAGACAGCGACAGCCTCAATGAGTACGGATTCCTGTCGGTTTATCCAACGGTTTCCGGCCCTATGCCGCTCGAAGAGGCGATGAAACCCGATGTGGCATATGCCAATTTGAAGCGCACGGCCATGCAGGTGTTCCGCACGCTGCTTATAAGACAAAATAATTAACGATTATTGTGAAATAAAGTTTCGCCGATTGGACGGATGTTTGTAACTTTACGCAATAACTAAAAAAAGAATAAATACTATGGAAAGAGTGATTCCAGCATCAGAACTTATAATCAACCCTGACGGGTCGGTTTTCCACCTTCACATAAAGCCGGAAATGCTTGTCGACAACATCATACTCGTCGGCGATCCTGGTCGTGTAGACTTGGTGGCTTCTTTCTTCGACAAGAAAATTCATGAAGTGTCGAGTCGTGAATTCCACACGATAACAGGTGAATATCACGGCAAGCCGGTGATGTGCGTGTCGCACGGTATTGGCGCCGACAACATAGATATTGTGGTCAATGAGCTCGACGCATTGGCGAATGTTGATTTCGAGACTCGTACGGTCAAGAAGAATTTCCGTCAGCTCTCAATGGTGCGTATCGGCACGTCGGGCAGCATACAGGAGGATATCCCTGTGGGCTCGATGGTGATTGCGCGCAAGGCTCTTGGCATCGACGGCGCGTTCCACTTCTATAAGAATTCGGAAAAAGTGCGCGACATTGAACTTGAGGACGCCTTCATCAGTCAGTCTGGGTGGAAACCAATCTGGAATCATCCTTATATCGTTGACGCCGATGAGGAACTGGCAAACCGTATATGCTGCGAGGGCATGGTGATGGGCATCACAATCACCGCCAATGGCTTCTATGGTCCACAAGGACGCGAGCTGCGCCTTGAAATCGCAGATAAGAACTATGGCAAGATGCTCAGCGGATTTGAGTATAAAGGTCAGCGTCTGACTAACTTCGAGATGGAGAGCGCAATGCTTCAGGGCTTGGCTAAACTTATGGGACACAAGGCTGTGACGGTATGCTCGATTATCGCCGGACGCGTGTCGCACACCTCAAACCCTAACTACAAGGGCTCTATCGGCGAACTCATTCAATTAGTTTTGAACAAACTCTAAAACAAAATATTATGGCAAACAAAAGACAACTGAAGAAGTATATGAAGAATATGGCGGCTAACCTTGCCGGAGAAACTGTATTCATCCTCAATTATTATGATGGAATCGACGAGGCTAAGGCAAATGACGTCATTGACAAGATTTTCAATCTGTTGACTGAAAAGATCAACGATGTGTCGGTTGATTTCGACAAAACATGCAAAGATTCTTTCGCCGGCGACCGCAAGGCGTATCGCAAGGCGCGCAATGCCTACTACAAGGCTGCCTATAAGAAGCTGTATACAGATTTCACTGAGGGCGTCAGCGCGGTGTTGAAAGACATGAACGCTCTTCTCAGCAAGGAGCAGCTTGAGGAAAACAAGCGCATGGCCAACGAGTAGGAGCTGGCAAACGGCTATAGATAAGGCGGCGGCATCTGGTGGAAAATCGGATGCCGCCGCCGACTCTTTTGCAGAATGGAGAAAAATGCGTAACTTTGCAGTGCAAAAAAAGAATAATTTTTTAATCTTAATTTAGAAACGAATGGGTTTTAATTTGCTTAAAGGAAAACGAGGCATCATTTTCGGTGCGTTGAATTCCAGCAGTATTGCTTGGAAAACTGCCGAACGCGTTGTTGAGGAAGGCGCTGTGATAACGCTGAGCAACACGCCGGTGGCTGTGCGTATGGGCGAGGTTTCAGAACTGGGTGAGAAGCTCAATGCGGAAATCATCCCTGCAGATGCCACTAACTGTGATGACTTGAAAACCGTGTTTGAGCGCTCGGTGGAGGTGTTGGGCGGAAAAATCGACTTTGTGCTCCACTCTATCGGTATGTCGCCAAACGTGCGTAAGAAAAGACTTTACGACGACCTCGATTACGGAATGCTCGACAAGACTCTCGACATCTCCGCAATCTCTTTCCACAAGATGCTGCAGGTTGCCAAGAAACTCAACGCCATCAATGAGTATGGCTCGGTTGTGGCTCTCTCATATATCGCTGCGCAACGCACTATGTTCGGTTATAACGACATGGCTGACGCAAAGGCTCTCCTTGAGTCGATTGCACGCAGCTTCGGTTATATCTACGGCCGTGAGCACCATGTGAGAATCAACACAATTTCTCAGTCGCCTACGCTCACCACTGCCGGCAGTGGTGTGAAAGGCATGGAGTCGTTGATGGACTTCGCCAACCGCATGTCGCCTCTCGGCAACGCTACGGCCGATGAGTGTGCAAACTACTGTGTGGTTATGTTCAGCGACCTTACCCGCAAGGTTACAATGCAGAATCTCTACCACGACGGCGGTTTCTCCAATATGGGTATGAGCCTCCGTGCTATGGACCAGTATGAGAAGGGATTCGACAAATACCGCAATCCAGACGGAACAATCCAATACGGTTAGTCAACAGCGGGCTTAGCAAAGCAACAATACAAGGCAATCCTTTTGTGGGGTTGCCTTTTTTTATTACTTTTACATAAAAATTGGATTCTATGATAGAATATGTAAAAGGAGAGTTGACGGAGATTACGCCGGCAAGTGCCGTGGTGGAGTGCGGCGGGGTGGGATATATGCTCAACATCTCTTTAAACACTTATACACGCTTGCAGAATGAGCGGCAGGCAAAAGTTTATGTCTACGAGGCGATACGCGAGGACGCACATTTGCTCTATGGTTTTGCCGACCGGGAGGAGAGGGCATTGTTCCTGTTGCTGATAACGGTGTCGGGGGTTGGGCCGAACACGGCGAGAATGATCCTTTCGTCGTTTTCCACAGCCGACTTGCAAGGAGTCATAGCCTCGGGCAACGTGAATCTGCTCAAGGCGGTGAAAGGAATTGGTGCAAAAACGGCTCAACGTATAATTGTTGACCTCCGCGATAAAATAAATCAGGGTGCGGATACGTTAATTATTCAGTCGGAGGCGACGTCGGAAACTTATGAGGAGGCACAGGCGGCGCTCATTATGCTTGGATTTGCCAAACCTGCGGTGCAGAAGGCATTGGGCAAACTGCTCAAGGATAATCCTGCGGAAAAAGTTGAGAGCTTGATAAAGAAGGCTTTAAAGATTCTTTAGTCTGCGCTTGGCGGCTTCGTTTCCGGCAACGTTTTAAAACGCCGTTTTTTTACTGAATGAACCAACGAGGAAGAGTTAAATATTTGCTGATGCTTGTGGCCGGAATTGTGCTTTATTCCGTCTGCAACATCGGTTTTGCGCAATGCAAGAAAAGCGAGGTCAGCGCCCCGCCTACGATTTTTACCGGCAAGAGCAATGTTCCCGATTCAACCGGGATGCACTATCCCGTGAAGGCCACAATCACTCCGGGCTACGACGAGCTTACGAGTCCCGACCGTCAGGCAATCGACCTTAAAGATCCGTCGAACATCAAGACGGAGGTGGAATACGATTATACGACAGATACTTACGTGGTGCGCACCAAGGTGGGAGATCGTGAGGTGGCAACTCCTTTCATCTTGTCGTCGGAGGCTTACAACAATATGGAAGTGCGCAATTCAATGATGGATTATTACCGCAAGCGCAACTCCGAACTGTTTGAGCAGAAGGACAAAACAAAATTCAACGTGTTTGATATGAAATTCGGACTCGGACCATTGGAAAAGGTTTTCGGTCCGGGCGGTGTGCAGCTCAAGACACAGGGATCGGTGCAGGTTAAGATGGGTGTGAAATCCAATAAGACCGACAACCCGGCGCTTCCAGCAAGTGCGCGGCGCAAGACTTATTTTGATTTCGACCAAAAAATACAGGCTACAATCGATGCTTCGGTGGGCGACAAGTTGAAATTCAATATGACTTACAACACTGACGCGACGTTTGATTTCGACTCTAAAAACCTGAAACTGAAGTATGATGGAAAGGAAGATGAAATCATCAAGTCGATTGAGGCGGGCAACGTGTCGATGACCACAGGATCGTCGCTTATCAAGGGTAGCACAGCACTGTTCGGTCTGAAAACAAAGATGCAGTTTGGAAAATTCTCAATCACGGCATTGGTGTCGCAGCAAAACTCAGAGTCGCAGACGGTAAGCACAAAGGGTGGTGCGCAGACCACAAAGTTTTCAATCAATGCCGACGACTACGACAAAAACCGATATTTCTTCCTCGGACACTATTTCCGCGACACATACGACTACAATGCCTCGAAGCTGCCTTATGTGCTTTCGGGTGTAAATATCACACGTATTGAGGTGTGGGTAACCAACCAACGGGGCACGTACAACGAGGCGCGCCATCTGGTGGGGTTTATGGATATGGGTGAGAACAAACACTTGCAGAACAACCACTGGGTGCCGGTGGCATCGCCCGACAATCCAAGCAACAATTCCAACAACCTTGTGCAGGAAATCAAAACCGAATATCCCGACGCGCGTCAGATAAGCCAGGTGTCGACGGCGCTTGAGCCGTTGTCGGCCTACGGCATAGAGGGCGGCCGCGACTATGAGAAAATCGAGAGTGCCCGCCTGCTGTCGTCGACGGAGTACAAGCTCAATCCTACGCTGGGCTACATTGCGCTCAACTCTGCGCTCAATGCCGACGAGGTGCTCGCCGTGGCTTATGAATACACGTATCAGGGACAGGTGTACCAAGTGGGTGAGTTCTCGAGCGATGTGACTGACTCCAGTCAGGCTCTGTTTGTAAAAATGCTGAAGGGCAGCACTGTGTCGCCAAAGTTTGCCAACTGGGACTTGATGATGAAAAACGTTTATTCGCTTGGTGCATATCAGGTGCAGAAGACTAAATTCAAACTCAACGTGAAGTACAAAAGCGACTCCACTGGTGTCGCTGTGCAATATCTGCCAGCCGATCCTATCCGCAACAAACCGCTTATCCAAGTGCTCAACGTGGACCGGCTGGACTCAAACAACGAGAGCAATCCTGATGGATTCTACGACTTTATCGACGGCTATACTATCAATGCCGCGCAAGGCAAGGTGATATTTCCTGTTGTAGAGCCGTTCGGCGACTGGTTGGCGAGCCAATTGCTCAATGCCGACGATGCCAAGCGTTTCTGCTACCATGAGCTCTACGACTCGACGCAGACTGTTGCGAAGCAGTTTCAGGACAAGAATAAATTCATCCTTACGGGAGAGTACCAAGCCTCATCGGGGTCGACAATACGGCTGAATGCCATGAACGTGCCTCGTGGTTCGGTTGTGGTGACAGCCGGTGGTGTGACTCTGACGGAAAACAGTGACTATACTGTGGACTACAATATGGGTACGGTGACAATCACCAACCAAAGCATCATTGATTCGGGAACAAACATCAGTGTGTCGCTTGAAAACCAGTCAATGTTCAGCACACAGCGCAAAACGCTGCTCGGACTTGACATGAACTATCAGTTCAACAAGGACTTCAATGTCGGAGCCACACTTATGCATTTCTCGGAAAAGCCGCTCACAGAAAAGGTGGATATTGGAAACGAGTTGATAAACAACACTATCTGGGGTTTGAATTTCTCATACAACAAGAATTTCATGTGGCTTACAAACTGGCTCAACGCCATCCCTACGGTCAATGCCACCGCACCGTCGACCATAAGCATGCAAGGCGAGTTTGCTCAGTTGATTCCCCACAAGAAGAAAACAGGCACAAATGCGGGAAGCTCGTATCTTGATGATTTTGAGACCTCGCAAAACACAATTGACATACGTTCGCCGTATTCTTGGTTCTTGGCGTCAACGCCAAACGACCCCAACGGCGGACTCTTTCCGGAGGCTGCTTTGAGCAACAATGTGGACTATGGCAAAAACAGAGCTTTGCTCGCATGGTACTATATCGACCGTATGTTCACTCAGAAAAACTCATCGCTCTGTCCGGCATACATCAAGAATGACAAGGAGCAGTTGTCAAGTCCTTATGTTCGCGAAGTGACTACGCGTGAGATATGGCCTAACCGTGAGCTCAATTACGGCGAGGCGTCGGCAATCCAGACGCTCAACCTGTCGTTTTATCCGGCAGAGCGTGGTCCGTATAACCTTGACCATACAAATATCGATGCCAATTTCAATCTTCTCAACCCGGAGAAGCGTTGGGGCGGCATCATGCGCAAGCTTGACAACACCAACTTCGAGACGTCAAACATAGAGTATATCCAGTTCTGGATGATGGATCCGTTCTCTGTAGAGGGTGACACCAACGAAGGCGGCGACTTGTACTTCAACCTCGGCGAGGTGAGCGAGGACATCCTTAAAGACGGATACAAATCGTATGAAAACGGACTGCCTGCCGACGGCAGTACTCGCGGCACTCGTGAGACTGTATGGGGACGTGTGCCGACTGAAACATCGCTGACGTATGCTTTTGACAACACTTCTGGCGCTCGCCGCAATCAGGATGTGGGCTTGAACGGACTGTCGACTGAGCAGGAGTTTGAATTCACGACTTATAAGGAGTATCTTGAGAACCTGCGCACAGTGTTGTCGCCTGAAAAGATAGCCGAGATGGAGGCAGACCAGTTCTCTCCGTTCAACGACCCTGCCGGCGACAACTATCATTATTTCCGCGGTTACGACTACGACGAGCAGCGCTTGTCGATACTTGAACGCTACAAGCGTTACAACGGCACGGAGGGAAACTCGCTTGGTGACGACGATGAAAAGGATCCTCTCTACCAGTCGTCGCGCAGTGTGCCTGATGTGGAGGACATCAACCAGGACAATACGCTCAACGAGTATGAGCGTTACTATCAATATCATATCTCGTTGCGCCGCCAGGATTTGGTGGTTGGACAGAATTATATCACCGACAAACAAGTGTCGACAGTGCCGCTCGCAAACGGCAAGAAGGGCGAGGCTGTGTGGTATCAGTTCAAGATTCCATTGCGTGACTATGAGAAGGTGGTTGGCTCGATTTCCGACTTCTCAACCATCCGTTTCATCCGTATGTTTATGACGGGATTCAAAGAAGCTACGCATCTGCGTTTCGCAACTCTTGAGCTTGTGCGTGGCGACTGGCGCACGTACGACTATAATCTCAATTCGCGTGCCGACGCTCCTGCGGAAGGACAGCTCGACCTTTCTGTGGTCAATATTGAGGAGAATTCCGGACGTGAGCCGGTCAATTATGTGCTGCCTCCAGGCGTAAACCGTATTGTTGACCCGGGGCAGTCGCAGATTACGCAACTCAACGAGCAGTCAATGTCAATGAAACTCACAGGGCTGCAGGCCGGCGACGCGCGTGCCGTATATAAGAACACATCGATGGACTTACGCCTTTACAAACGCATCCAACTCTTCACCCACGCCGAGCGTCTTGTGAATGACGTGGCAGAAGAGCTGAAGGACGGCGATTTCTCTGTGTTCATGCGTCTTGGTACCGACGTGAAAAGCAACTTCTATGAATATGAGGTGCCGTTGCATCTGACGGCTCCCGGAAAATACAACACCCACAATACCAACGACCAATATGCCGTATGGCCGGAAGCTAACTTTATGGATGTGAAACTTAGTTTGTTTACGGATATAAAGAAGGAACGCAACCGCGCGAAGCACGATGAGTCGCAGCAGGTGGGAAACACAACGCTGTATACTGGTTACGACCCCGACCATAGAGCTAACCGCGTGTCGGTGCTCGGCAACCCCTCGCTCAGCGATGTGCGCGTTGTGATGATTGGTGTGCGCAACAACTCCAGCAAGGAGAAGAGTGGTGAGGTGTGGGTGAACGAACTCAAGGTGACGGATTTCGACCAAGACGGTGGATGGGCTGCGAAGGGCAATGTCAACCTTGCGCTAAGCGATGTGGCTACAGTCAATTTTGGCGGACATATCGAGACTGTTGGATTCGGAAATGTAGACCAAAACCTATCGTCGCGCCGCATGGATGACTACAAGCAGTATAATGTGGCGACGCAGGTTGATGTGGGACGTTTCCTCCCAGCCAAGGCGAAACTAAAAGCTCCGGTCTACTATTCTGTGTCGAAGGAGAAGACATCGCCAAAATATAACCCTCTTGACCAGGATATACTGCTTAAGGACGCTCTCGACGAGGCCGAAACAAAGCAGGAGCGAGACTCGATAAGCAACTATTCCGTGGAGCAGTCAACGGTGAAGAGCTTCAGCATCTCTGGATTCAATTTCGGAGTGAAGAGCAAAGTGCCGATGCCTTGGGACCCTGCCAACTTCACAGTCAATTTATCGTTCAACAAGCAGGAGAACATTTCACCGACTGTGCAGTATGAGCACATCAACGACTATCGCGGCAGTTTCCAATACAGCTTCTCTCCGGTCTACAAGCCGCTGAAGCCGTTCAGTTTCATCAAGAGCAAGTCGAAAAACCTGAAATTCTTTAAAGACTGGGAGTTCGGCTATGCGCCGTCGTCGTTGAGCTTCTTGACCAACATGACACGCTATTACTACGAACTGCAGTCGCGCAACGAGGCTGACGTAGAAGTGGAAGTCCCAGTGTCGGTGAGCAAGAATTTTTATTGGGACCGTCAGTTCGCAATCACTTGGAATCTTACGAAATCGTTGGCGTTGTCGTTTAACTCCAACACGATGGCGCGCATCGAGGAAGCAGTGGGACAGGTGAATAAGAAATTGTTCCCCGACAAGTATAAGGAATGGCGCGACACGGTGATGCGCAGCATCCGTGATTTCGGTACTCCGTGGAATTACAGTCAATCGTTTACGGCGACCTATAAGGCTCCGTTCAGCAAGATAGCTGTTCTTGACTTCCTTAACGGTAATGTGTCGTATAATGCGACATATCGATGGGATCGTGGTGCCGATGTGGCAGATGCTGTAGTTGGCAACTCGATTGCCAACAATGTGGTATGGAATCTCGACTCTAAAATCAATTTTGAGACACTCTACAATAAGTGTAAATACCTCAAGGAGGTGAACAAACGTTTCTCCAACAGCTCGAGGGGCAACAGGTCGCAGAAGGAGCGCAAACCACGCAAATTCCAGCGCACATACCAGCTTTCAGACTCTGTTGTGGCGGTGAAACACAATCTGCGCAGCAAGAAGGTGAAGGTGTCGGCGACAACGCTTGACGGCAAGCCGTTCCCGATAAAAACCAAAGTGGTGGATGATAATAATCTGCAAATCATCACTACAGGAAAGCAGTCGGTGAAACTCGTTGTCACTGAGGATTTGACAAAAGAAGTGAATGTTTGGAAGGAGATTGCCGACCATTCGGCGCGTTTCGGCATGATGGTGCGCAGCGCAAGTTTCCGCTGGCGCAATACGCGCACGTCCAACATACCGCAGTTTATACCCGAGGTGGGCGACTTGCTCGGACAGAGCAAGAGCTATGGCCCGATGTCACCGGGATTGGATTTCGCTTTCGGATTTACAGATGAGTCTTATCTCAACAAGGCGATGGCTCGCGGATGGCTGCTCGGCGACGAGAACCAGACGAGTCCTGCCATCTTCTCGCGTACTGAGGAGTACAATTTTGAGGTGCAGCTTGAGCCTATACGTGGATTGAAGATTCAGCTCACAGCCAACCGTACTGACAACCGCACAAATCAGGTGCAGTTCATGTACAACTCGATGCCTACCACCCGAAGCGGCAGTTTCACGATGACCACATGCGCCATAGCTACAGCGTTGCGCGGGTCGTCGTCGAAAGACGGCTACAGCAGTGCCGCCTACGATAAATTCTTGTCAAACATCCCTGTGATGGCGCAGCGGTTGGAACAGAAATATCAAGGTATGCGCTATCCTGATGCCGGCTTTATCAGCGGCACGGAGTATGCCGGACAGCCTTACAATGCCGACAACGGAGGCGTAAGCCAGGCGAGCGGAGATGTGCTGATCCCGGCGTTCATCTCAGCCTACACTGGCAAGGACCCGCAGAAAGTGACCACATCGTTCTTCCCGGCATTGTCGCAGTTGTTGCCAAACTGGCGCGTCACCTACGACGGGTTGGTAAAAATCGGTGGTCTGAGCAACATCTTCCGCAGCCTTACGCTGACTCATGCTTATCAATGCACATACAGCGTCGGCTCCTTCTCGTCGTATCTGAACTGGGTTGGCGCCGGCAATGGCGATTTTGGATTTACCCGCGATGAGCAGACGCAGCGTCCTGTGCCGTCGTCGCCATATAATATCTCGTCGGTGACCATCACTGAGAAATTCGCTCCGTTGCTTGGTTTGTCGGCAACGCTTAAAAACAACCTTACGCTCAACGTTGAATACCGCGACAGCCGCACGCTGACGCTCAACACCAGTGCCGGACAACTTGTCGAGGCGTCGCAGAAAGCGTTTACGTTTGGCGGCGGATACAAGATTGCCAATTTCAACACTGTGTTGAAGATGAAAGGCGGTCAGAAAGGTGTCAGCAACGACCTTACTCTCAATGCCGACTTTTCGTTGCAGAACAATCAGTCGATTATACGAAAAATGCAGGAAGGGTCAAGTCAGGCAACCTCCGGCACGAAGTCGATAGCCATTAATTTCACGGCAAGCTACGTGTTGAGCAAGCGCATCACGCTGCAGGCGTATTTCGACCATCAGATTAACAAACCGTTGATTTCATCGAGCGCATATCCAACAACCAACAGCAATTACGGTGTTTCTGTCAACTTGTCGTTGGCTCAATAAATAATGAATTATGGGAAGAAATAAAGACAATAAGAAAAAAGAAACAGGGAAAGGTCTCGGTGCAATAACAGCCGTGACGGAGATGTATGGACGCAACGCAAAGTGGGTTAACTGGGCGATTGTGGGACTGCTCTTTGTCCTGGCATTCTATGTGCGTGTCAATGCAATCGCCGGCAAGACGGAGCTGCATTCAGACGAGGTGTTCTCTATGGCGCTATGCACATGCGACCCCAATTATAATGTGGCAGTGGCCGACGGGACCTATACTGGAGCCCAACTGAAGGACATGATTGCCCATAGTGGAGACATCGGCTTCAAGGGGATGCTCTCCGACCTGCGCCAACTTTGGGTAAACAATGGCGACGCTCCCCACGCCAGCCTCTACTATATGGCTTTACGTGTGGCGCTGACGGGCTACGACGCCTACGACCTCGATGGCTATATCGTGCGTGGAGGAGTGCTGAATATGTTGTTTTTCGTATTGTCGTTTGTGTTTATGTACAAACTGCTGCGACGCATATTCGGTGAGCGTCACATGCTGGTGTTTGTCGGACTTGCGCTTGCATATTTCAACCTTCTGTCGGTGCGCAACACGATGCTTATCCGAGAGTACCAGATGGCGGAGGCTTCGGTTGTCATGCTTACGTATATGGCCGTTGGCTTTGTCCAGCGTCTTCGTGCGGGCGAGGAGATACGCCGTTGGCGATTTGTGGCGCTCTTCGGAGTGTTGATGGGTTGCACCGTGTCTCTTGGATATTTCAATGCCTTCTACGTCATAGGCTTGTGTCTCGCGCTCGCAGCCTCTTGCATCCGTCATCATTGTCACCGAGCGATACTGCTGATTCTGTTGGCTGGAGTGGCTGCATTAGTTTTTGCATTTGTGATTTATCCAGGATTTTTCAACTTCATACTCCATCCTACGGTACATAAGTCGATGGCGTTCCGCAAATTCTCGCTTGCATTGTCGGTCACTTTTGCACGCGACATCCGACGCCTGCTCTTCATCTCTTACGGTTTCTGGATTGTCTTGGCGGCCGTGCTTGTGGCGGCATTCTCAAAAGGAGGATTGAAAAAATTGGCAGACGGCGGACTTTTTATGTGGTTGCCGTTGCTTGTAGTGGCTTGTATGCCACTTATTCAGTATGCGTCGATACTCAAGCATCCGCGTTACTATTATTGCCTTATGCCGGTGTTGATGCTGCTGGTGCCTCAGTCGCTCGCCGCGATGCCGAATCTGTGGCGTCGTTATTTCGGCATTCTCATCCTCTTGTTTTTCCCGATTCTCACTCCGCAGATTCATTTCCGCGACAATTATAGATGGGACGCGGTGCGCAAGGAATTGGCGCGTCCGGTCATATTTTATCAGTTGAATCCCAACGAACTGATACAGCTCGTGCCTAACCTTGACGACAATGTGGAGTATACGGTTATGGGAAAAACTCCGATGACGAGTGAAATCAGTCAGGGGGAGGAACGTCTTGTGGTGGCGAAGATGGGAAAAATCGACAGCGACAAGTTTGTTTTTGTCGGAAAGGCGATTTGGAACAGCAATATCTATCTCTTTAATGTAAAATATGTTGAAAAATAGCATTATAGCAACAGTTGTGGCGTTGGTTCTCTCGGCGTGTTCCGCTGAGACGCAGCAGAAAACCTATTCGCTCGACGGGTCGGTTGACGCCTCGCGCGACGGCAAGGCCTATCTGTATGTGCTGTTGCCGGAATATCAGAAACTTATGCTGCTCGACAGTGCGGATGTCAGGCATGGGGGATTCCGTTTTTCCGGAACGGTTGACGAGCCGATGGAGGCTTTCGTGAGACTTAATGGCGACACGGCGGCATACTGCTTTGTGCTGACAAACAACCGGCTGACAATGACAATAGAAGATGGTACATATTCAGTGCAGGGGTCGCCGTCAAACCGGGCGTTGTCGCAGCTGCTTGCCGACCGGTATGCGTTTGAAAAGCGCCGCGAATCGCTGCAGGCTGCCTACAAAAAGCAGTCTGCCGACTCAACTCTGACCAAGGTTGTTGAGGACTCGCTGATGACGGCTTATCATCAAGCAGGCGTCGACTATCGCAGACTGCTGCTTGAACGCCTGACTAAAAAAGTTCCAGGCTATCCATTGATGGGACGGGTGGCGCTTCGCATGTTCGGTGGTGAAATGCTCCAATGCGAGATTGATTCCGTCAGCCTTCTGATGAAAAATCCCCGATGATGTCGCGGCAGTCGGAATAAGGAAGGCAAATATGATTTGTCAAGATTGGTTGTAGAATACAAAATCGGAAGTGCCTTAACAAGACTGACGAGGTTTTAGGATTTGTTATAAAGGAGATTTTGCAAGTGATTTGAAAGTTTTTACTACCTTTGTAAATTGACAGAGCGTTGCTCTGCCAGATAACAACAAATCTCGTGGAAAATAGAAAGAATATAGCAATATTGGGGAGCACCGGCTCCATCGGCACTCAGACGCTTGATGTGATTTCGGAATATCCCGACCGACTTTATCCGTCGCTTCTGACGGCCAACCGCAATGTAGACCTGCTCATAGAGCAGGCGCTTAAGTTTAAACCGCGTCGTGTGGTGATTGCGCAGAGCGACTGCTACACTAAGTTGCGCGACGCCCTTGTCGGCGAGCCTATCGAAGTGATGTGCGGTCAGCAGGCGATAGCCGATGCCGCGGCAGCCGACGATGTCGACATCGTGGTGACTGCCATGGTGGGGTATAGCGGGCTGGCTCCTACAATCAGTGCCATCAAGGCGGGAAAGACAATAGCACTTGCCAATAAAGAAACTCTTGTCGTGGCTGGCGAACTGATAACCAGGCTTGTCAAGCAATACGGGTCGAGGCTTGTGCCTGTCGATTCAGAGCATTCAGCGATATTCCAATGTCTTGTGGGCGAAGATCCAGAATCGGTCGATAAGTTGATTCTTACGGCATCGGGCGGTCCGTTCCGCACGCGTCCGAAAGAAGAACTGTATGGCGTGACTCGCGCCGACGCATTGAACCATCCAAACTGGTCGATGGGAGCGAAGGTGACCATTGATTCGGCCTCGATGATGAACAAGGGGTTTGAGATGATTGAGGCGCGATGGTTGTTTGGCATTCCGTCGGAACGGATTGAGATTGTGGTTCATCCGCAGTCGATTGTGCATTCGATGGTGGCATATTCCGACGGTTCGGTGAAGGCTCAGCTTGGCTTGCCCGACATGCGTCTGCCCATACGCTATGCTCTCAACTATCCGGAGCGGTTGCCGTCGGCATGCCGCAAGATGAGTGTGGCTGATTATGCCAATATCACATTTGAGGCTCCCGACCGCGAGAAGTTTCCGTTGCTCGACATGGCTTTCGATGCAATCCTCCGTGGCGGCAACGTGCCGTGTGCGCTCAATGCAGCCAACGAGATTGCCGTGGCGGCTTTTCTTGCCGACCGCATAGGGTTCATGCAGATGCCGGAAGTGGTGGCGGAGGCAGTGGCTCGCAACCGGTTTATCGCCAGCCCAACATACGACGACTATGTTGCGACCAATGCAGAGATAAGAAAAATTGCAGAAGAATTGATTAAATAAGAATCTACACACCAACAACTAATGGAATCTACATTTTTAATAAAAGCGGCACAACTGATAGCGGCGTTTGGCTTGCTGATAATAGTGCATGAGTTCGGACATTATATCTTTGCCCGTATGTTTGGCATCCGGGTGGAGAAATTCTATCTGTTTTTTAATCCGTGGTTCTCTCTTTTCAAGTGGAAACCTAAGAAGAAAGCAGGCGCCGATGATGGCAAGTCGTCGTGGCGCGACACGGAGTACGGCATAGGATGGTTGCCGCTTGGCGGTTATTGCAAGATTGCCGGAATGATTGATGAGTCGATGGACAAGGAGCAGATGGCGCAGCCTGTGCAGCCGTGGGAATTCCGTGCCAAGCCGGCATGGCAGCGTCTGTTGGTGATGATTGCCGGTGTGCTGTTCAATTTTATTCTTGCCATAATCATTTATGCGGGCATTGCTTTTGCCTGGGGCGACAAATATATCCAGTTCAGCGACGCTGAATATGGCATGCAGTTTGGTTGCGAGTCGGCAAAGACGCTGGGATTCCGCGATGGCGACATCCTTGTGAGTGCCGACGGCAAGACCCTTGACGCAGCCGATTTCGGAGTAGCCACACAGGAGCTGCTTGAGGCGCGAGAGGTGACGGTGAAACGCAACGGTGCGCTCACCACGATGGATTTGCCTAAAAATGCGCTCCTCACCGTAAGCAACGAGTTGCGCGACCACAAGGACCGTGGATTTATGACCTATCGTTTCCCCGTTGTGGTGAAGAATATTGTTGCCGGTCAGCCGGCAGCTGCCGCGGGCCTTAAAGCCGGCGACCGCATTGTGGGCATCGACAGTGTGCGCACCGAGACATGGGATGTGTTTGCAGCCTGCCTTGCAAAGAGTCTTGACAAAGAAATCGCCGTGACCTACAAACGTGGCGGGAAGGAGTATGTGACCCATCTTCACACATCGGAATCTGGTAAGATTGGTATTCAGCTGACTCCGATCGATGAGATTTTCAAGACCCATACCATCAACTACAACATCTTCCAGGCAATACCTCGAGGCATTGAAATCGGCGTTGACAAGCTCACGTCATACGTCAGCCAAATGAAGTATGTCTTTACAAAGGAGGGCGCGGAGAGCCTTGGCGGATTCGGAGCCATCGGCGATATGTTCCCTGCAGAGTGGAGCTGGTATCACTTCTGGTTTATCACGGCTTTTATCTCCGTGGCGCTTGCGTTTATGAACATTCTGCCGATTCCGGCTCTCGATGGCGGACATGCGTTGTTTGTTATCATTGAGATGCTTACAGGCAAGAAACCGAGAGAGAAAGTGCTTGAATACTCCACAATGGTGGGCCTTGGCTTGCTCCTTGTGTTGCTGCTTTACGCCAACGGCAATGATATTTACAGATTCTTTATCAAATAGGCTTGAACGAGATGGACTACAAGAAAATCATACTGAAAAAAGGCAAGGAGGAATCGTTGAAGCGTTTCCATCCGTGGGTGTTCTCCGGAGCGATTGCCAAGATGGACAACGATATTGAGGAGGGCGATCTTGTCAGTGTCTACACATCGGCAGGCGACTTTATCGCTGTTGGTCATTTTCAGATTGGCAGCATCGCAGTGCGTGTGCTCGACTTTGCGCAGCGTGTGATAGGTGAGGATTTCTTTGTTGAGCGTCTGCAACGCGCCTACGATTTGCGTCAGGCTATCGGTTTGGTGCGCGATGACAACAATGCGTTCCGTCTTGTGCATGGTGAGGGCGACTTCCTGCCTGGATTGGTCGTCGATATCTATGGTGCCACAGCTGTGGTGCAGGCGCATTCTCCGGGAATGCACTTTGCGCGCAACATCATCGCGCAGTCGCTTCTTAAGATTGCCGGCGGACTGATACATAATGTGTATTATAAGTCAGAGACCACCCTTCCTTACAAGGCGCAACTCGACCCTCAGAATGATTATATCGTTGGCAAATATGAGACTGACATAGCCGTTGAAAACGGATTGAAGTTTCATGTGGACTGGCTCAAGGGGCAGAAGACAGGGTTCTTTGTCGACCAACGCGACAATCGCAGCCTTCTTGAGCATTATGCTAAAGGACGCACGGTGCTCAACATGTTCTGCTACACAGGAGGATTTTCGTTCTATGCGATGCGTGGCGGAGCGAAGGCAGTGCATTCTGTCGACAGCTCGGAAAAGGCTGTGCGTTTGACGAATGCCAATGTCGAGCTTAATTTCCCAGGCGACAGCCGTCACAAGGCATTTGCGGAGGATGCATTCAAGTTTCTTGGCGGAATCGATGACAGTTATGACCTTATAATTCTCGATCCTCCAGCATTTGCAAAGCATAAGAGCGCGCTGAAAAATGCCCTCATAGGCTATCGCAAACTCAATGTGAAGGCATTTGAGAAGATTCGTCCGGGAGGCATTCTCTTCACGTTTTCCTGCTCGCAGGCGGTGTCGAAGGAGCAGTTCCGCCTTGCGGTATTCAGCGCGGCGGCCATGTCGGGGCGCAAGGTGCGCATCCTGCATCAACTCACGCAGCCGTCCGACCATCCCATCAACATCTACCATCCAGAGGGTGAGTATCTTAAAGGATTGGTGCTTTATGTGGAATAATAAATTCATAAAAACTCAACAGATATGAAGAAACAATTAATCCTCTCAGCCATTGCTGCGGTGGCACTCGGTGCTCCGGCGGCTTCTATGGCTGAGTCCTTAGATTTCAATTACAAAGTGGACAGATTTGCTGACATTGAAGTGCTGCGCTACAAAGTGCCAGACTTCGAGCAACTTACAATCCAACAGAAAGAGTTGGTTTATTATCTGACAGAGGCGGCTCTTTATGGCCGCGACATCTTGACAGATCAGAATGGTAAATACAACCTCGCAATCCGCACAACACTTGAAAACATCTATAAGAATTATGATGGCAGCAAGGACGATGCGGATTATAAAGGTTTTGTGCTTTATTTGAAGCAGGTGTGGTTTGCCAACGGTATACACCACCATTATTCTACCGACAAATTTACACCTCAGTTCAGTCAGACGTTTTTTGAGACGCAGGTGAAGAAATTGTCAAAGAAGCAGTTGCCGTTGAAAAAGGGGCAAACTGTAGATGCGTTTCTCAAGGAGATAACACCTGTGATTTTCGACCCGACGGTTATGGCCAAGCGTGTGAACCAAGCCAATGGTCAGGATTTGATTCTCACTTCCGCCAACAACTATTACGAGGGAGTGACGCAAGCCGAGGTTGAGCAGTTCTATGCTGCGATGAAGAAAACCGACAATCCGGAGGAACCAATTTCATACGGCTTGAACTCTCGGTTGGTGAAGCGCGACGGAAAACTTGTCGAGGAGGTTTATAAAGTGGGTGGCTACTATTCGGCTGCTATCGAGAAAATCGTTGAAAATCTTCGCAAGGCTGTGGCTTTTGCCGAAAACGACAAGCAGAAGGCCCACATAAACAAGCTGATTCAATACTACACCGACGGTAATCTGAAGACCTTCGATGAATATTCTATCCTTTGGGTAGAGGATGTGGTCAGCAGCGTGGACTTCATCAACGGATTTATTGAGAATTATGGCGATCCGCTTGGTTATAAGGGTGCTTGGGAGTCGATTGTGAACTTTAAAAACGAGAAGGCTTCACACCGCACAGAGGTGGTCAGCAGCAACGCTCAGTGGTTTGAGAGCAACTCTCCTGTCGATCCACGTTTCAAAAAAGAGAAGGTGAAAGGTGTGACGGCAAAGGTTATCACGGCTGCCATCCTTGCCGGTGACTCTTATCCGTCAACGCCTATCGGCATCAACTTGCCCAATGCAAACTGGATTCGTGCAGCCCACGGTTCCAAATCGGTGACGCTTGAAAACATCACGGAGGCTTACGACCAGGCTTCGCACGGCAACGGATTCAACGAGGAGTTTGTAATCGATAAGGAGACAAGCGACTTGATGGATAAATATCTCTTTATTGTCGACAATATGCACACCGACCTTCACGAGTGTCTTGGACATGCTTCGGGAAAACTCTTGCCGGGTGTTTCCGACGATGCACTGAAGGAGCACGGCTCTACGCTTGAGGAGGCTCGTGCCGACCTGTTCGCGCTCTATTATCTTGCCGACCCGAAACTGCTTGAACTCGGTCTGCTTGACAACGAGAATGCTTACAAGGCTGAATACTACAAATATATTCTTAACGGCTTGATGACGCAATTGATGCGCATCGAGTATGGCAAGGACGTCGAGGAGGCGCACATGCGCAACCGTCAGCTGATTTCGAAATGGTGCTATGAACGAGGCAAGGCAGACAACGTTATCGAACTTGTGAAACGTGACGGAAAGACTTTCGTGAAAATCAACGATTATAAGAAACTCCGTGACTTGTTCGGTCAGTTGCTCGCCGAAATTCAGCGAATCAAGTCGGAAGGCGACTATGAGGCAGGAAAGACTCTTGTGGAGACGTATGCTGTAAAGGTTGACCCGGCAATCCATCGCGAGGTGCTCGACCGCTATGCTCGTCTCGACATCGCGCCGTATAAAGGTTTTGTCAATCCGGTCTACAAGCCTGTGTTTGACAAGAAAGGCAACATCATAGATGTGAAGATTGACTATACGGAGGGCTATATCGATCAGATGCTCCGCTATTCAAAAGACTATTCGCCGTTGACAAAATAAAAACGGTGTACGACTGATATGAAGCCGTATGGGGACGCTGCTCTCCATACGGCTTTTTTTTTCGGCATCGGCTGATGGATAACCGCTGAAAAATGGCTAAATTTGCAAAAAAGGAAAGGTTATGCTACTTACAACAACTCCAACAATTGAAGGCCGTCCGATACGCGAATATCGCGGGGTGGTGACGGGAGAGGCGATTATAGGCGCCAATTTTGTCAAAGATTTTTTCGCATCGCTGCGCGACACGTTCGGCGGACGCTGCGACATGTATGAGGATGTGCTGCGTGAGGCAAAAGACAATGCTCTCGATGAGATGTCGAAGAGAGCAGAGCGTATGGGATGCAATGCCGTGGTTGGCATAGATCTCGATTATGAGACAGTAGGTGCCAGCGGGTCAATGTTGATGGTTACGTGCAGCGGCACGGCAGTTGTAATATAATATGATGGATAAAGAAACGATAAGACAAATCAAGAGCGATTTTTTTGCGTTGCGCAATGGCGTGATTGCCGACAAGTTGCGCAGTGCGGGATGTCCGTATAAGATAATTTTCGGGTTGACGGTGCCTCAGATAGAAAGTGTTGCCGCAAAACATGAGCCGTCGGCCGGACTTGCCGAGACTTTGTGGGCAAACGATTCCACCAGGGAGAGCCGGTTGATGGCAACTATGGTTTTCCCCGCTTCGGAATTTTCTGTCGACAAGGCAAAGAAGTGGATCGCTGATGCCGATACGGTGGAATTGGTCGATATGCTGTGTTTCCGCCTTGTGCGCAATGTTGAAGGAGCGGAGCAGCTGGCTTTCAGTCTTGCCGGTGAGGAGCCGACTCGCTATGCCGGTTTGCGACTGCTTATGAATCTACTCGTTGTGCGCAAGCTTGCCGATGTGGAAAAAGCCAAAGGCGTCGCATCGCAATGGGCGGAAGGCGGTGATGCTGTTGCGCGCGTTGCAAGGCAAATCAAGGAAGAAATCGAGTGGTGCTTTTAATTGAACGAAAGGCAAATAAAAACGGCGTTTTTTTCACCGAAATTCAGACGAAATCATTAACTTTGCGTTGGTATGACTGCGACGGAAGACAAATCATATTATATCGCTCGCACGAAACTGGCTGAATATCTCGACAACAGACGGTTGCGCAAAACTCCGGAACGATTCGCGATTCTGGAGGCGGTGTTTTCGCACAACGACCATTTCGGCATAGAGGCTCTTTATGTGGATATGGAGAACCGCGCGTATCACGTCAGCCGATCCACTATCTACAACACAATGGAGCTTTTTACGGAGTGTGGACTGGTGCGCAAGCATCAGTTCGGCACCAATCAGGCTGTGTATGAGAAGGTGGTAAGCTCGGGAAACCACCATCATCTGATCTGTACGGAGTGCGGAAAGGTGAAGGAAGTGAAGGACCAGGAGTTGATGGACTACATCGGCAGCCGCAGATATGGGACATTCTCAGTGTCGTATATCTCGCTCTACGTCTACGGCATCTGCTCCACATGCCAGCGCCGGCGCCGGCGCAATCGTAAAATAGACAAGAAAACAACTTAAACGTAAAAACAGAATATAATTATGAAAGTAGATGTGCTCTTAGGTTTGCAATGGGGCGACGAAGGAAAAGGAAAGGTAGTTGATGTGCTGACTCCGCGTTACGATGTCGTGGCGCGTTTCCAAGGAGGTCCGAACGCAGGCCATACGTTGGAATTTGAAGGCAAGAAATACGTACTCCGTTCAATCCCTTCAGGAATTTTCCAGCATGGGCAGGTGAACATAATCGGAAATGGCGTAGTGCTCGACCCTGTGCTTTTCAGAGAAGAAGCAGAAGATTTGGAAAAAAGCGGCGTCGATATCAAGAAAATTTTGAAAATATCGAAAAAGGCACACTTGATAATGCCTACACACCGTCTGCTTGACGCTGCCAACGAGAAACTCAAAGGCTCGTCGAAAATTGGAACCACGGGCAAGGGTATCGGTCCGACATACACCGACAAGGTGAGCCGTAACGGTTTGCGTGTAGGCGACATTTTCCACAACTTTGAAGAGAAATATGCAGCCGCAAAGGCTCGCCACGTGAAAATGCTCGAGATGCTCGATGCGCTTTCCGACTTTTCGGAGCTTGAGGCAAAATGGCTTGATGCAATCAATTATCTGAAACAATATGAGCTGATTGACAGTGAGCATTATATCAACCATCTGCTTGCTGACGGCAAAAGCGTGCTGTGTGAAGGTGCGCAGGGCACGATGCTCGATGTTGACTTCGGATCGTATCCTTTTGTCACTTCAAGCAACACCATCTGTGCCGGAGCATGCAGCGGCCTTGGTGTGGCTCCACGCAGCATCGGTGAGGTGTTCGGTATTTTCAAGGCTTATTGCACACGCGTGGGCAGCGGTCCGTTCCCTACAGAACTTTTTGACGAGACCGGCAGTAAAATACGCGACCTCGGTCATGAATATGGCGCGGTGACTGGCCGTGAACGCCGTTGCGGATGGATAGACCTTGTGGCTCTCCGTTATGCAATTATGCTCAGCGGTGTCACTCAGTTGATTATGATGAAGAGCGACGTGCTCGACACATTCCCGACAATCAAGGCTTGTACGGCTTACAAGGTGAACGGCACGCTGACACGTGATTTCCCTTACAGCATCGAGGACGGTGTGGAGCCAGTCTATGAGGAGATAAAGGGTTGGAACACGGATATGACCAAAATCAAGAACGAGGATGAGTTCCCGGCAGAGTTCAATGCTTATGTGGCATTCCTTGAGAAGGAATTGAATGTGCCTATCACGATTCTTTCTGTGGGTCCTGACCGCGAACAGACCATCGTGCGCTCTAATTTCAAGCACTAAAAAACATAAGGCTGCTTGGCGACAATTCTGGTCGCGAGGCAGCCTTATTAAATTTATAATTACCCTAAAACGTTAATACTATGGCAAAAGTAAGACCTTTCAGAGGACTGCGTCCACCCAAAAATATGGTGACCGAGGTGGCTTCACGTCCGTATGATGTACTTAATTCAGAAGAAGCCCGTAAAGAAGCGGGCGACAATGAAAAATCGCTCTATCACATTATCCGCCCGGAGATTGATTTTGCTCCCGGCACCGACGAACACGACCCGAAGGTGTATGAGAAGGCGGTGGAAAATTTCAAGAAATTCCAGACAAACGGATGGCTTGTGCAGGATCGTAAGCCCTGCTACTACATCTATGCGCAGACTATGGACGGCCGTACTCAATATGGTTTTGTGGTGGCTGCCAATGTGGCTGACTATCTTGAGGGACGCATAAAAAAGCACGAACTGACACGCCGTGACAAGGAGGAGGACCGCATGAAGCATGTGCGCATAAACAAAGCCAACATCGAGCCGGTGTTTTTCACATTCCCCGACAACGATGAATTGGAGGAGATACTACGCCGCGTCACTGCTACAGAGCCGGAATATGATTTCGTCAGTGAGGATGGTTTCGGACATACGTTCTGGGTGATTGATGACGACAAGACGATTGACGCCGTGTCGCGCATATTCGGAGAAATCCCAAACATGTATATAGCCGATGGGCATCACCGAAGTGCCGCTGCCGCATTGGTGGGAAAAGAGATGGCCGATGCCAATCCAAACCATACGGGTGATGAGGAGTATAATTTCTTCCTTGCAGTCTGTTTCCCGGCTTCGCATCTGAAAGTGATTGATTACAATCGCCTTGTGCGCGATCTTAACGGGCATACGGATGAGGAATTCCTTCATCTGCTTGAAAAGAACTTCGTGGTGGAGGACAAAGGCACTGAAATCTATAGTCCGCAACACCTCCACAATTTCGCACTCTATCTTGGCGGGCATTGGTATTCGTTGACGGCACGTGAGGGTACGTACAACGATTCTGACCCAATCGGTGTGCTTGATGTGACGATATCGTCGGATTTGATTTTGCGCGATTTGCTTGGAATCACCGACTTGCGAAGCGACAAGCGTATAGATTTCGTTGGCGGCATCCGTGGACTCGGTGAGTTGAAGCGTCGTGTCGACAGCGGTGAGATGCGGATGGCTTTGGCTCTTTATCCTGTGACTATGCAGCAGATAATCGACATTGCCGACACAGGCAACATTATGCCGCCAAAGACAACTTGGTTTGAACCGAAATTGCGTTCAGGCCTTGTTATTCACAAACTTGATGATTAATTTTTTTTATTACGATGTTTTTGTCTTTGAGGCGTTGCCGTGATGGCAATGCCTCATTTAGTATGTGCGCAGCGGTGCCATGAATGCATCTGGAATATGCTCAACTGTGAAGTTGTCGGGGTCTTGACCGACCATAAGGATTACGTCAAACTGCAGCTCGTGCGGCAGGTTGAACATCTTTACATAAGCGTTGCCGGCATTGATCAGGTGGCGTATTTTGTCGCGTGTAATCACTTGCGAGATGTCGTAGATGGGATGTGAGCGCGATTTCACTTCTACCACGATTATACGGTTGTCTTTCTCTGCCACGATGTCGATTTCGTTTTTGCCCGAACGCCAGTTGCGGTCGCGGATAAGGTAACCTTTTGCAAGTAGAGCCTCGAAAGCGGCATTCTCGCCTTTCTGTCCAAAGATGTTGTGTTTTGCCATTGCTTGATTCTTTAAATTACATGTGTCGCAGCAGCATTTGGCAGTTGCGGCAGTCGAACTCTACTGACATCGAGATGTTGCCCGACGTAAGTACAAGGTCTGACTTCCATTTCTGACCTTCGGGTGTGCGCAGGCAGCGCCCGTATTCGCGGCGCAGACAGAAATGTGTGGTCATCAGTATGTCGCCCGTTTTTGGATTGTTGCAAGTTTCCATTGCCTCTTCAATATGTTTCACGCCATGGTCGGCATAGAATTGCCGGGCAAGGTGGTTTGCCACGTTGTCGGCATACGTCAGAGTGGCGCTGGTATATGTGGCGTCTTTGTTTTCTTGACGTCGGAAATCGTAATGGTGGCGCAGTTTCGTGGCGCGGACAAGAGCCTTTACCGCATCGCGGCGGATTGTTGTGAGTGTCGATGCCGGAATAAACACATCGGCGGTGTCGCCGAGAATGAGACTGCGCAGGTGGTAAGGTGTGCTGCCCAATTTAGAGAATACTTTTAGCCGTGCCTCCTGTTGGTCGGATTTTGCTGGCTGGAGGTCGATGTCGTGGCGAACTACGGCATTCGTGCCGCGTTCGTCGGTGATTTCGGTGGCTATTCCTCCGTCCACCTTCCAGCAACGGATTGCAACATCGATTGAGCGCACAGCTGATTTGCCGTCGACGAGAGTGTCGTTGAAGACTTTGTCGAAGTTGCGGTAGAGCATTGTGCCGGGAGCGACTGTCACTTTCTCAAAAGGAGTGATTGCTTTGCCTGATACGGAATTGGCACGGAATCCTGACAGCGAGCCTTTATGATTGAAAAAGATTATACCATCGCCGTTGGCGACATCTTTTTTTGTGTCTACGATAATCGAGTTGCCGCGCACGCTTTTCACCTTGCCAAGCGGTTCGCCGATTGACTTTGGCGTGTCGGGCGACGACATCCGTTTGGCGGCGTCGCGACCGTCGAAGAAATAATGAGTGAATCCGCGGTTGAAACTTTTTGCAACATCGGGCTTAAAATTCAGATGCACCTTTCCTACGGCGCGACGCTGATAGCGTTCAGGATGGTGTTCGCAGATGTCGTTCAGCAGCGAGTTGTAGTATGCGGTCACATTTTTGACATATGGGATGTCTTTAAGTCGGCCTTCTATCTTCAGCGACGATGCTCCGGCATCGAGAAGCGCTTCCAATCTGTCGGCTTGATTGAAATCGCGCAGCGACAACAGGTGTTTTTGTTCAAACAACGTGTTGCCGTGGCGGTCGGTCAGATTGTATGGCAGACGGCACAGCTGTGCGCATTCACCACGGTTGGCGCTGCGTCCGCGCAGTGCGCAGCTGGCATGGCAGCGTCCGCTGTAACTCACACACAATGCTCCGTGAATGAAACATTCCAATGGGACGGTAGTCGCATTGCGCACTTCGCGTATTTCATCGACTGAGAGCTCGCGGGCGAGTACCACCTGCGAGAATCCCACTTCTTCAAGAAATCGCGCTTTCTCGGGCGTGCGTGTGTCGCACTGAGTGCTTGCATGCAATGCTATAGGCGGGATGTCGAGGCGAAGTATGCCCATGTCCTGCACAATCAGTGCATCAACGTTGATGCGGAACAAGTCGCGGATAAGCCGTTCGGCATCGCGCAGCTCGTTGTCGAAAAGGATTGTGTTGACAGTTGCATACACTCTGGCGTCGTAGCTGTGGGCAAAATCCACGGCACGGGCAATGTCGTCCAGTGAATTGCCAGCCGATGCGCGGGCTCCGAAATTTGACGGGCCGATATATACAGCATCGGCACCATGTGTGATGGCGGCAATGGCGGTGTCGGCATTTTTCGCCGGCGACAGTAGTTCGATGATGCGTGGTTTTGTCATAATGTGATTCTATTTGATGTCGCGAATGTCGTAAGGAGTTTCTTGATAGACAAAGTAGTTGAGCCAGTTTGAGAACAACAGGTTGGCGTGGCTGCGCCAACGCACGAGCGGACCTTTCGCAGGATCGTCATCGATGTAATAGTGGGTTGGCACATGCGGATTCATGCCGCGGCTCAGGTCGCGGTGGTATTCACAGTCGAGCGTCAGCGGTGAATATTCAGAGTGCCCTGTAATGTAGATTTCGCGTCCGTTGCGTGCCATGATTATATACACTCCGCTCTCTGCGCTTTCCGAGACGATTGACAAATCGGGCACTTTAAGGATGTCTTCCTTGCGCACTTCGCTATGGCGGCTGTGAGGCACGTAGAACACGTCGTCGAAACCTCTGAACAGAGGATTGCTCTTTTCAAGTACGCGGTGCTCGAACACGCCGGAGAGTTTCTCGGCAAGCACGTGTTTACGGATGCCGTAGTGATGATATAGTCCGGCAAGGGCAGCCCAGCAGATATGGATTGTCGACGTAACGTGTGTGCGCGACCAGTCAAAAATTTCTTGCAGTTGCGGCCAGTAGTCGACAGTTTCGAAATCCTGCATCTCCACAGGTGCTCCAGTTACGATAAAACCGTCGTAGTTGTTCTTTTTGATGTCGTTGAACGATTTGTAGAATTCCTCAAGGTGCTCCTTTGGTGTGTTTGTCCATTCGTGTCCCTCAGGCAGCACGAGGTCGAGCTCAATCTGCAACGGCGTGTTTGAGATGAGGCGTAGCAGGTCGGTCTCGGTCATCAGTTTCAGAGGCATTAGGTTGAGCACGGCAATGCGCAGCGGGCGTATGTCCTGCGACGACGCCCGTTGTTCCTCAATTACGAATATGTTTTCTTTTTTCAGTTCCTCTACCGCAGGCAGGGTACTGGGAATTCTTACTGGCATAGGCTTTTGTCGTTTTTATAGATTGTTGTAGATTGTCATTGCTTCCATACGCCCGGCATTGATGAGGTCGGGGTAGTGGGCGTCGGAATTGAAAACCACGGGTATGCCAATCTCTTTCAAACGCTTGAAATAACGCTCGTTAGGGAACAATCTGTGGTGCTGGAACATTGATTTGGTGTTTATCTCTGCAATAATGCCCGCATCTTTGATGGCTTCCATCACTTCTTCCACGCGCTTGGCATACCACGGCTCGTCCTCGATTCCTGGAGAGAAATAAGAAGCGTTCTGACCTATTTTGTCGAAATGCCCGATAATGTCAAATCCCCCGGCGGCAATCATTTTCAGTGTCTGGTCGTAGAATGTGTCGACGACATAGCGAATGTCATTGTCGAAGAATAATGCCATTTTTGTCTTGAACGAGTCGAAGTGTCCGTCGGTGTCGACCATTGTGTCGCCTGATGGGATGAAATGCACGGAGCCGATGCGATAGTCGAGAGGCAGTTTGCTGAAATATTCATTCGATGGTTCCCAATAGTCGCCAAGATAGTCAATCTCCATGGAAACAAGCAATTCCACTTGCCCCGCGTATTCTTGCTTCAGTCGGTTGAAAATGCCGAGATACTCCGCCACGTCGTCGGTTTTCATATTGCACGGCGACTCGATAGGCACAGGGGAGTGGGGCGAGAAGCCATAGTGTGAGAATCCCATCTCTGCCGCTTTTGCCGCAAATTCAGGCATCTCTGCATGGCCATCGCAAAACTGCGTGTGGCTATGGAAATTATATAGTTTTGATATCGCTGCAATATCCTTGAAATCAATCATCGTAAGCGGTTATTTGTCGATTGCACTTTGTTCTGCCGAACGGATGTTGTTGTCGATGTTGGCAAGTGTCTTTGTCGCATCGGAAACTTTGTGCTCCAATTGCAGAATGCTTTGTTCCATTTTCTTGCGTGCCGCAGGTTTGGCGTTGGCATAGGCGGCGCGCAGACGTTTCAGTTCAGTCTTGTCGTCGGCAAGTTGACTTGCAAGAGCTACTCGTTTTTCCATGAGACTTCTTGCCTCCGAGCTTTGGAAGTTGTCAAAGCGCGTGTAGCGCACGCCGTTCATCACATAAAACACAAATTCATCATCAGGCTTGTCAGTGTCGGCTGAAATTGATTCTATTGATTCTTTTAGCGACGCATAGTCGGCATCGTCAGCCCATGTGGCTTTGATGTCTCTCAGGGCGGCAAGACTGTATATATTGTCATTGTCGCTGTCGTAATTTTCGCGCACGTCGTTGCGCTTGAACATATAGATTGTAACCTTGTCGGGTATCTGGTTGCGGTCGGTGGCCCACCAGCCGATGCCTGTCATTTCGTCGATGACAAACATATAGTCGTCGTAGGGGGAGTTGTATGGGAATCCGATGTTCTGCGGATTCAAATATTCGCCTGTAGAGAAATCCTTGCGCGACATGAAGATGTCGTAGCCTCCGATGCTGCCGTTGCCGTTGGATGCGAAATAGATAGTTGTGCCGTCGGTCATCACAAACGGATAGGCAGCGTCGCCTCCATCGTTGAGTGAGGCAGGGAGCAGTGTTGCGTGATCCCATTTGTCGTCGGCAAGCCGATAGGTCTCGGCAAGCCTGACGCACCCAGTGCTGTCGGCAACCGACCATACCATACGGTTGGCTGATTGCGGCATAAACACCTCTGGCGTGTTGCATTCAAGGCCTGCGGGCAGAATGTCGGCGGAGTTGAGCGAGCCTGTTTCCTTTGATAGTTTGTATGCTTTCAGAAAATTTGATTTGTCGACGTTCAAGCTGTCGAACACCTGAACCTTCTCAACATTTCCGAGCATCTCGGAAACGCGTTTCAGCCTGTTGTAGCCTTTTGCGGATGTTGCCGACAGCGACGATTCTTTTTCGCCAAGACGGTCGGCAAAAACGTCGGTGTAGTCAGCCGCAGCTTCGTAGTCCATTTTCTCAAGAGCATATTGCGCCATATAGCGTGCGGCGTCGGTCACACGTTTGTTGTAGGCAGTCTCGATATATTTTCGGGCTTCAGCCTTGCGACCGGTTTCATAAAGGCAGGCACCGTACCATTGGTTATAGGATGCGTTGCCGGGATTTTTTTTTACGAGTTCCTGGAATGTCGACAGAGCTTTGCCGAATTCTCCTTCTGAATATAATTTTTTTGCCTGCTGCAATGTCAGCGCATTGGCGGCGGTGCAGCCCATAAGGGCAAGGCTTAGAATGATGTTCCGTGATTTCATAACGTGGGAAATTTAAGAAAACATTTTGTTTATATCGTCAAATGTGACGGTGCAGATGATTTTCTTGCCGTCGGGGGTGTAGTTGGCTTCTTTGGAGCGGAACAGGTCGGCAACAAGAGCTTCCATTGCATCGGGTGTTAGTCTGTCTCCGTAGCGCACAGCTGCTGCGCGTGCCGATGACAGGGCTATGTGCTCGCTGATGCGCTTTGAGAGGCTCACGCCACCATTGATGGCAGAGTCTGCCACGTCGAGAATCATCTCTTTTACGTCCGGATTTTTCAGGCAGGCTGGGAAGGCATTGACAGCCCATGAGCAGTCACCGAGAAATGAAATCTCAAATCCCATTTTCTCCATTTCAGGCTTTACCTCATCGAGAATGAGATTTTGCGCAGTCGACAGTTTTATGACTTCTTGAAACAATACTTTCTGCGATTCTATTTTTTTTGACTCGACGGCATTGATGAGTGAGTCGAAAAGCACGCGTATATGTGCCCTATGTTGGTCGATAAGCATTATGCCGTTGGCGCCTGGCACGAGAATATATTTGTTCCTCAGCTGTGTACACGAGGATGGCGTGAATTTTACTTTCTCTTGCTGAAAGGCTGAGGTCTGGTGGCTTTCTTCGGTTGACGGCATTTGGTTGAGAGCCGATGCCGCAACGACGTGCTCGAGCGAGTCGGAACGTTTTTTCTCAAAATTCTGATAGAGTTTGTCCCAGTTGTTCAGCTGTGAGTCGACAACACGGCGTTGTGTCTGAAATCCATCACCGCCGATGGCTGATGCCCGGCGTTGGGTGGTCGGCTGCGGCTGTGGCGCCGATGCTGACTGTGGCGCGAATGGGTTGTAGTTGGGGTCGAATTCAATTTCAGGCATTTCTACATCGTCGGTGTTGCCCACAGGAATCTCTATATCGCCCTCTGTGTCGAACTCGATTGTCGGTACGGCGCTGAACTTGCCGAGAGTTTCTTTTACGGCTGCAAAAAGTATCTGCCAGATTACCTGCTCGTTCTCAAACTTGATCTCGCTTTTTGTCGGGTGAATGTTCACGTCGATTGTCTCCGGGTCGACAGAGAAATGCAGGAAGTAGTTGGGCTGTGAATCGGCGGGAATCAGCTGGTCGAAACATTGTATTATCGCTTTGTGGAAGTATGGGTGGCGCATATGCCGACCGTTGACAAACAGATACTGCAGATAGTTGCGCTTGCGGGCGTTCTCTGGACGCGATACGAATCCATATATTTTCACGACGGAGGTCTCGGCTTCGATCGGAATCAATTGCTGACTCAGTGATTTGGAGAAGATTGACACGATGCGCTGCTTGAAGGAATCGCCTCCCATCAATTGGTACATCATGTTGCCGTTATTCGACAGCTTGAACTCTGTTGTATAGTTGACCAATGCGAGCTTTTCAAACTCGCGCACAATGTTGCTCAATTCAACTTGGTTGCTCTTCAGAAACTTACGACGAGCCGGGACGTTGAAGAAAATGTTTTTTATCATGAAATTGCAACCGGAAGGGCAGTAGTCAGGCTCCTGTGATTCGCACTGCGATGCGTTGATGCATAGGTGTGTGCCCATTGGTGCGTCTTTCATGCGGGTGCGCAGCTCCACTTGGGCGATGGCGGCAATTGACGCCAATGCCTCTCCGCGGAATCCCATCGTATGGAGGGCGAACAAGTCACCGGCATTGCGTATCTTTGACGTGGCATGGCGTTCGAATGCCAAGCGGGCATCAGTTTCCGACATGCCCGAGCCGTTGTCGATTACCTGAATCAGTGTGCGCCCTGCGTCCTTAAGCACAATCTCGATTGATGTGGCTCCAGCGTCGATGGCATTTTCCACAAGTTCCTTGATTACCGAGGCTGGGCGTTGTATCACCTCGCCGGCGGCAATCTGATTGGCTACGGAGTCGGGTAGAAGTTTTATAATGTCTGACATATCAGTCTGTTGTCTTAATCTTCTTGTTCTCGTATTCGTTTCACTGGAGCAACTGCCTCTGGCTCGCTGAAAAGATTGCGCTGCTCGTCGGGGATGGTGAAGAGGTCGTAGCGGTCTTTGGGACGGATGGCTTCATACCATTTGAATCCTTTCAGGTAATACTGCGACTTCTTGGCAAGAAACAGGGGAGTGACCTTGCCTGTGACATCTGGCCATAGGTTGAGTTTCTCCATCTTTTGCCCGTCGACAAGCACTGTGAGGAAGCTGCCTTCAGCATCGACAAGCTTATTGTATGTGGAGTCTTTTTCCATTGGCAGCATAATTGCCATTACATTGCCGTTGACGTCAAGGCGGCGGAGTTTGCCGTCGATGAATGTTGCAATCATTTCTTTTCCCGACAACTGGTTGTAGAACTCCTCTTCCACGTGTTCGCCCATCAGTCCATATTCCGGCAGATAGGCTTTGTCGACAGTGCTGTCGTTCAGATGTATCTGTATGACGTTGCCCATCACTTGCCGCTCGAGATTCCAGAGTATCGGGTGGCGGTGCATGAATATCATTGAGTCGCGCGACTGAAATGTCAGCGAGTCGCACACTCCTTGCACATCGGTGCGGTAGAAACGCACGTTGGGGTAGGCGCACATCACTCGCGATGAGTCGGGCATTTGGAGATAGGTGCGGATTGTGTCGCCGTGCACAAACACGGTGTCGCCTTGTGAATATTCCATCGCCAATGCGCGTCGGGTGGCAAACGAGGTGTTGTCCTTCTCGTTGTGATAGCCGTAGCCGCCTGTGAGAACGGCTGATTTGGCAGTGTCGGTAAGCACCATGTTCCCAAACACCTCGCCAAAACCGTTGGCGCGGTCGTAGACGATAGTGTCGCCGGTAAGTGTCTGTCCGTCTTTGCCGACAACGAGCGACCGGTTGAGAAGTTGCACTTTGTCTTTATCGGTGTTGTACCAGCCGCGGTCGGTGTAGACGATGCTGCTGTCTGACTCGATGGTCGTGTGGCCAACGATGTCGGCGATGTGTGTCTGTGTGTTATAGAGAAGGGTGTCTGTGTTGAGCACAAACTTTTTCTCATTGTTGGTCAGCACTACGTCGTACAGGAATTCCGAATCCTTTGTGTCGGGGGCATATTGTCCGTAGATTGACGTTATGGTGTTTTTGTCGTCTGATATCTCTCCGCCTTTGAAGTAGTAGCCGATGTTGGCTATGAGGTCGTAGTCGAGGCTGTCTGTAAACAGCGTGGTGTTGCGGTGTTCCAGGCGTACTCCGTTCTGCACCTTGCGCAGACGGGCTATTTCCTGCATGCCGTCATAGTAAAGCACGTCGGAATACACAAACAGTGTGTCGCCTTGCTCCATCTTTACGTTGCCAAAGGCATTCATCTTGTTTTCCTTGTCGTAGAAATGTGCGCTGTCGCAGTACATATACATATCGCCCTTGCGGAATTTAACGTGGCCGCTCAACACTTGATACTCTGGATGCATCTCGTTGAGCGACAGACTGTCGGCATATTCAAGGAATATTTTGCCTTTTTGGTGGCGGTTGGCAGTGGGGATGACAGGCTTGACGGCATACAGCAGGCTGTCGCCGAAAATCAGAGCCATCAGCCAAATTGCCAAAAGGCATAAGACGCTGTTCAGAATCTTATGCCTCTTGTTCAATTCGTTATTTTTTTGTGTGGTGTTTTCTGTTCTGTCAGTCATAAAAATTAGAAATTAACGTTTCAGCCAGCCTTCGTGTTGGAATTGGCAGTCGCGCCAGCCTTCTTCGATATAAACGTAGGTTGATTTGATTTTGTTTTCAATCCAATCGGTTATTATCTTGTTTTTTGCACTGAGCTCATACATGTCTTTAAGTTCCTCAAAGTCGTCGCTGAGTGTGGCTTTGTGACCTTCGTGGCGGCTCTTGAGTTTTACGATGGCTACAACCTCACGACCGGTTTTCTCGTCAATCATGATGAATGGTTCGGAGATTTCTCCCACTTGCAGCTTGTCGACATGCTTTGCCACTTCCTGGGGCAGCTGGCTCATCTGGAATTTTGTTGAACGCGTCATCTGGTTGTACATAATGCCTTGGTTGTTTCGTGTATCCTTGTCTTGTGACACATATTGTGCGGCCTGCTCGAATGTGAATTTCTTTGCGTTGATGTCTTGACGCAGTGAGTCGAGGCGGGTGATGCCGTCGGTAAGTTCTTTGTCCGACACTTTTGGCTTCAGCAAAATGTGACGGGTGTTGACCTTGTCACCGCGTTTTTCTATCAATTGGATGATGTGGAATCCAGCGTCGGTCTCTACGATGCGCGATGCCTTTTTGGGGTCAGTAAGGTTGAACGCTACGCTGGCATATTCAGGCATCAGCTCTGTGCGTCCGCGGAATCCGATTTCGCCGCCGCGCACCGATGAGCCGTCTTGCGAGTAGAGGATGGCAAGTGTCGAAAATTCCGATTCGCCGTTGTTTACGCGCTGGGCATAGTCGCGCAGACGTGATTTTACCTCGTCGATTTCCTCTTGCGGGATAATCGGTTTGATGGTGATAATCTGTGCCTCTACCTGCATTGGAACGTATGGGATGCTGTCCTTGTCGAGGCTTTCGTAGTATTTGCGCACGTCGGCTGGCGTGGATTTTACGTTTTTGGTCAAATTTTCCTTTACCTGCTGTACAATATATTGGTTTTTCATTATTTCCATATATTGCTCACGTATTTCCGGAATCGACTTGCGGAAATATTCTTCAACCTTCTCTTTCGAGCCGAGTGATTCTACAAAGTAGTTGATACGTGCGTTCACTTCTTTGGCCACGGTGGCGTCTTCTACGGTCACGGTGTCGATTACGGCTTGGTGAAGAAAAAGTTTGTCAATGGCAAGCTGTTCCGGAATCACGCAATAAGGATCGCCGTTGATTGGCGTTTTCTCGTATTGCAGTTGGCTGTACTGCTCTTCGATTTGCGACTTGTAGATGGGTTCGTCGCCCACAATCCATGCCACTTCTTCTGCAATGTTGTTCTGTTGCGCCATTGTGCAATATGCTGCCGCACCTGCGAACGCTATAATTGAAAGGAATTTGAATTTCACAATCTTTGGTCTTTTAAGTTGAGTTCTGTTATTAATACGAAATGCAAATATGGTGAATATTTGTGGCATTTCAAAAGGCCAATCGACAGATTAAAACATTCTTTAGATTGTTTACAATTTATTTGTCGATAAGCCATCTGCAAAGGTAACAATAATTGTTGAATACAGAAAATGCAGAAACTGGGTGTTGCGCATAAAAAAACGTCCGGAAGAGAGTCCTTCCAAACGTTTTTGTGTAAAAGAAAAAAATAGTATTATTTGTTTACCTGGAATTTGTTCCAGCCGTCTTTGAGAAACGCTACCGACTGGCGTGCTGCCGCAAGACCTGCGTTGATGTTGGCCTCGGCTGTCTGTGCTCCCATTTTCTTCGGGGTGAAGAACACGCGTGTGCCAAACTCTTCGGCCATCGCTGCCGCTGTGTCAGGTTTTACATCGGCGATGTAGCGCACGTCGGCTCTCAGGCGCAATGCTTCAGCAAGGCTTTCCTCGTTGATGATTTCTTTGCGTGCGGTGTTGATGAGCACTGCGTTTTTAGGCATCAGTTTGATTTGCTCAAGTCCAACGGATCCCTTGGTTTGCGGTGTGGCAGGAATGTGGAGCGACACGTATTGGTTGTTGGCGTAAAGTTCCTCGATGGAGTGGACTGGTTTGATGCCGTCGGCTTCCATCACCTCGTCGGTTACAAACGGGTCAAGGGCGGAAACCTCCATACCGAAACCTTTGGCTATGCGTGCCACGTTGCGGCCCACCTGACCGTATGCGTGGATGCCGAGAGTCTTGCCTTTCAACTCTGTTCCTGACGTTCCGTTGAATTGGTTGCGAATCATCATGACAAGCATGCCGAAAACAAGTTCTGCTACAGCGTTGGAGTTCTGTCCAGGTGTGTTCATCACACAAATTCCCGCAGCTTTAGCTGCTTGGAGGTCGATATTGTCTACTCCGGCTCCGGCGCGCACAATCACTTTCAGATTTTTTGCGGCATCGAGCACTGTTGTGTCGACAATGTCGCTGCGCACAATCAGTCCGTCAACGTCGGCAACCGCTTTGACGAGGTCGTCTTTTGTGCCTTTTTCAAGCAGCACCAGCTCGTGTCCGGCTTGCTCAACTTCTTTTCTGATGCCCTCTACAGCAACTGCTGCAAAAGGTTTTTCTGTTGCAACTAATATTTTCATTTGGTGAAATTTAGAGTTGTTTTTCAAAATCCTTCATTGCGTCAATGAGCACCTGTACGCTTTCCATAGGCATGGCGTTGTAGATAGATGCGCGGAAGCCACCTACAGAGCGGTGCCCCTTGATGCCTACGATGCCGCGTTCGCCTGTGAACTCAAGGAATTTCTTGTCGAGCTCGGTATACTCTGGACGGAGTACGAAGCAGACGTTCATGATTGAGCGGTCTTCAGGTTTTGCTGTGCCGACGAAAATCTTGCTGTTGTCGATGGCGTCATACAGACGGGCTGCTTTCTCCTTGTCGGCTTTTTCCATTGCGTCGATGCCGCCAAGCGATTTGTACCATTTCAATGTCTGCAGTGCAGAGTAGATTGGCAAGCATGGAGGTGTGTTGAACATTGAGCCTTTGCTTACGTGCGTGCGGTAGTCGAGCATTGTCGGAATCACACGGTCCATTTTCCCGAGTGCGTCTTCTTTTACAATGACAAGAGTCACGCCGGAAGGAGCAAGGTTCTTCTGGGCGCCGGCATAGATGGCGTCATATTTTGAAACGTCAATGCGGCGTGAGAAAATGTCGCTCGACATGTCGGCGATCAATGGCACTTTCACATCTGGATCCTCGCGAAGCTCGGTTCCGTAGATTGTGTTGTTTGTGGTGATATGGAAATAGTCAACGTCGTCGGGCACGGTGTAGCCTTTGGGCACAAATGTGTAGTTGGCGTCTTTTGATGATGCCACAACGTTTACATCTCCGAAGAGTTTCGCCTCTTTGATGGCTTTTGATGCCCATACGCCGGTGTCAAGGTATGCTGCTTTTGTTTTCAGGAAGTTGTATGGAATCATGCAGAACTGCATGCTTGCGCCGCCGCCGAGGAATAGCACTTCGTAGCCCGACGGGATTTCAAGCAATTCTTTGATGAGGGCATTGGCCTCGTCGATTACGGCTTGGAACTCTTTGCTACGGTGGGAAATTTCAAGAATAGACAGACCTGTCTCGTTGAAATTCATCACGGCGTCTGCCGTGTTTTTGATTGTGTACTCGCTCAGAATCGATGGTCCGGCGTAAAAATTATGCTTTTTCATATCTAATGGTTTGTGTTGATTTATAATTAAGCATACACAAAAATAAAGAAAGATTTCTTTATTTCCTAATGTTTTGCCTGAAAAATAAGAGCCACACTGAAAAATCTTTCAATGTGGCTCAGTGTCTGGTCGTTTATTGGATGTTCGGCTCTTCAAGGCCGTAGCCCTTTTTCTTGTTTTCAAAGAACAGGAGCAGTGAGATGATGACGGCAATCGCGCCGAAGGCGGCGAAGATGGTCATTGTCTCGGTATAGTCAATGCTTCCGTTTGCCAATGTGTTTGCTTGGTTCACTTTGCCAATCCATACTGGCACAAGGGCAAGCCCGATATTCTGAATGTAGAAAATCATAGCGTATGCCGAGCCGAGCAGTTTCATCGGTATGATTTTCGGAACCGACGGCCACATAGCCGACGGGACAAGTCCGAAGGCAACGCCGAGTGCTATCATTGCGGCGATGGCAACGATGTAGGATGTTATTGGCAGCACGAAGATTATGTGCACAATTGTGAGCAGCGCGCTTCCGATTATCATCAGTGTGGCGCCTTTCCCGAATTTATCATAGACATAGCCGAAGAGCGGAGTGAGGAAGATTGTGCCGAATGGCAACATGGCTGGGATGAGACCTGCCATATTCTCGTCTACGCCATATTTGAATACCATAAGTTTTGTAGCGAATTTAAGAAAAGGAAACACTCCTGCGTAGAACATAAGGCAGAGTGTTGCCATATACCAGAAGCCGCGGTTGCTGATCAGCATCTTGAGGTCGGAGAATTTGAATCCTTCTTCCGGTTCTGTCTGTACGGCTTCGGCCGAGGCGTCTTCTTTCTTGTCCATTACGCAGTAGACCAAGAAGGCTACGACACTGATGCAGAGCAATGCGGCGCCAAGACCTACCGCTGCATGTACTCCTCCGCACGCTTTGGCAAACGGAAGGGCGAGGGCGAGGGCGCAGGCTGTGCCGATACGCGCCAGTGCAACCTGAAATCCCATAGCGAGAGCGAGCTCGTGTCCGGTAAACCATTTGGCGATTATCTTGGTCACGGTGATTCCTGCAATTTCGCATCCTGCACCGTAGATGGCAAATCCGAGCGAAGCCCAAAGCACTTGTGTGTGGTATGTGCCTATTCCGAAAGGAAGAGTGACGGAGCCGTCAAATGTGTTGCTTACTGCCCACCATTTGATAAGTGCGCCGCCAAACATCAGAAGTGTCGATGCCAGACCGGTAAAGCGGATGCCGAATTTGTCGAGTATGATTCCTCCGAAAAACAAGAGTAGCAGGAACACGTTGAAATAGCCATATGCGCCAGAGAAGAATCCGTATTCGTCGGATGTCCATCCGAGGCCGTTTACGTCGTTGCTGGTGAGCATTGGCTCAAGTGGCGACATTACATCGGTAAAGAAGTAGCCGCACATCATTGTGAATGAGACTGCAAGCAGCGCTGTCCATCTTGCCGCCGCCGAGTCGCTAAGTTTCTTTTGTAATAATTCTTTCATCATTCATTCAATTTTATGTGCAAAGGTAAGCAAAAGTTGCGTATAACTGGCATTTATTAGCAAATTTGTTGCGTATGGCTTTCAAAAAGATAATTCATGGCTGTGGGTATAAAAAAAGAGACAGCCCCTTTTGGGACTGCCTCCTTATGGATAGGTAGATGATTGTTACTTAGTTGTAACGATTACCACGCGGTTCCAGTTGTTGTTGTCAGTGTATGGCTGCTCTTCAACACCGATAGCCTCTACCTCGATGCGGTCTGCGTCGATGCCGTAGGCAACGAGTGCTTCCTTAACTGCGTTTGCACGGCGCTCAGAAAGTTTCTTGTTGTAGTCTGCAGTACCAGTTCTCTTGTCAGCATAACCCTTGAGGACAACCTTTGCATTTTCGTCTTGTTTCAAAACCTGAGCTACGTCGTAGAGTGTAACTTGGTCGTTTGCAGAAACCTTTGCAGAGTTGAATTTGAAGCGGACAGCTGGGTTGACAGAATTTGTGGCTTTAGCAGGAGCTGCTGATTCTGTAACCTCTGGGCATGGGAGTTGTGCTTGTGCAGCGCGGAGCTGAGCCTCAGTGTCTGCCAACTCGCCGCGAAGTTTGTTGATGCGGCCGTTGAGGTCGTTGATTGCGCCCATGCAGTCAAACGGAGTGTATTTTGTCACGTGACGGCCTTCTTTGCCGAGGTTGATTTGCAAACCACCGGTCATAGAGAAGATTGGGTCAAGACCTGTCTTCCATGCGATGTTGTTGATATTGTCGGCTGTACCTGTCAAACGGGCGTCTACATAGAGGTCTACACGCTTGCTGCAGCGGAAACGGAATTGAAGACCGAGGTTTGTGTTTACAACACCTTGATGTTCCATAACCTTGCCGTCGTTGTCAAGAATGTTGCCGGCAACAGAGTAGTCCCAAGCGTACGATCCACCAACACCGAGGTAAGGGATGATGCTGAACACGCGATGGTCGTTCACGCCGCAAAGGCTGTTGAACATATCCCAAGTGATTTCCAAGTTGAGGTTGGCATATTTCCCTTTGTGCCATTGGTTGCTGTTTTCCCAATGCATTGCGCCACCTTGTCCGCGGAAACGGAATCCGAAGTATGGCGAGAACCAATGTCCTACACCTGCCTCATAAAGAGCGGTGGTCTTCTTCATCTGGAAGTTGCTTGCATCTCCGTTTTTCTCGAAAATTGGCATCTGTGCACCGGCACCGAGTTGGATGTACCAATTGTCACGCCAAGAATGAGTGTAGATGTCTTTTGCCGGAGGAATGTTTGTGTAGTTATAGTCGGCCTCCTGTGCATTGACGGCCGGAGTCATAGTCAATGCTGCGGCTGCCAAAATTGAAAAAGATAAAAATTTTTTCATAATCACAATGTTTTGGTATTTGTAAAAATAGTATGCAAAAGTAGTATAAATTGTTTATCCCTACAACAATATCGGTTCGGCTTTTGTTCATTTTTTTGTAATAAAAATTGATGAGAACTAAAAAAAACTTGAAATTTAACGAGTTAAAAAAAGAAAAAAGTCGGCATCCGTGGTTGATGCCGACTTTTCTATGATGGAAAATCGCTTATTCAGCAGCGTTCAAGATTTCGAGCATCTTGATTGCTGAGAAAGGAATGCGTGTTCCAGGGCCGAAGATTGCTGCTACGCCAGCCTTGTAGAGGAAGTCGTAGTCTTGTGCAGGGATTACACCGCCTGCAATAACGATGATATCCTCGCGGCCAAGTTTTTTCAATTCCTCGATTACTTGCGGAATCAATGTCTTGTGGCCAGCGGCAAGCGATGATACACCGAGAATGTGAACGTCGTTCTCAACAGCCTGGCGGGCAGCCTCGGCTGGAGTTTGGAACAACGGACCCATGTCGACGTCGAAACCGCAGTCGGCATAACCTGTAGCCACAACTTTTGCACCACGGTCGTGTCCGTCCTGACCCATCTTGGCGATCATGATACGTGGCTGACGACCTTCTCTCTTAGCGAACTCCTCACACATCTTCTGTGCTTTCTGGAAGTCCGGATCGTTTTTAGTTTCTGATGAATACACGCCTGAAATTGTTCTGATTACTGCTTTATAACGGCCTACAACTTCTTCGCAGGCATCTGAAATCTCTCCGAGCGACGCTCTTACGGCTGCTGCCTTGACAGCAAGGTCGAGGAGGTTGCCCTCTTTTGTGCGTACGCATTCCGTGATGGCGGCAAGCGCTTTTTTGACAGCAGCTTCGTCGCGGTGTGCGCGAAGGTCGTTGAGACGCTCAATTTGCTCTTTGCGTACTTCTGTGTTGTCGATTTCGAGGATGTCGATAGGAGCCTCTTTTTCCAAACGGTATTTGTTGACTCCGACAATTGTCTGCTTGCCTGAGTCGATACGCGCCTGGGTGCGTGCTGCTGCTTCCTCGATGCGGCATTTCGGTGTGCCTGTCTCGATGGCTTTTGCCATACCGCCGAGTTTCTCGATTTCTTGGATGTGTTCCCAAGCCTTGTGGGCCAACTCGTTGGTGAGCGCTTCTACATAGTAAGAACCTGCCCATGGGTCGATTTCCTTAGTAATGTAGGTTTCTTCCTGGATGTAAATCTGGGTGTTGCGGGCAATACGTGCCGAGAAGTCGGTTGGCAATGCGATAGCCTCGTCGAGGGCGTTGGTGTGGAGCGACTGGGTGTGTCCCAACGCTGCGCCCATAGCCTCGATACATGTACGGCCTACGTTGTTGAATGGGTCTTGCTCGGTGAGCGACCATCCTGATGTCTGTGAGTGTGTGCGCAGTGCCAATGATTTCGGATTCTTCGGATTGAATTGTTTTACAATCTTAGCCCACAGCATACGTGCGGCACGCATTTTGGCAATCTCCATAAAGAAGTTCATGCCGATAGCCCAGAAGAATGACAAACGTGGAGCAAACGCATCGATGTCCATACCTGCGTTGACACCTGCGCGGAGATACTCAAGACCGTCGGCAAGTGTGTATGCCAACTCGATATCGGCTGTTGCGCCTGCCTCCTGCATGTGGTAGCCTGAGATTGAAATCGAGTTGAACTTAGGCATGTTCTGAGAAGTGTACTCAAAAATATCGGCGATGATTCGCATTGAGAATTCAGGTGGGTATATATATGTGTTGCGCACCATGAACTCTTTCAGAATATCGTTCTGGATTGTACCTGCCATTTCTTCCAATTTCGCGCCTTGCTCAAGACCGGCGTTGATGTAGAATGCAAGGATAGGAAGAACGGCGCCGTTCATTGTCATTGACACTGACATCTTGTTCAATGGAATACCGTCGAAGAGCACCTTCATGTCCTCGATAGAGCAGATTGACACACCTGCCTTACCGACGTCGCCGACTACGCGTGGATGGTCAGCGTCGTAACCACGGTGTGTGGCCAAGTCGAATGCCACTGACAGACCTTTCTGTCCGGATGCAAGGTTGCGACGATAGAATGCGTTTGACTCAGCGGCTGTGGAGAAACCTGCGTATTGGCGGATTGTCCAAGGACGGATGGCGTACATACCGCTGTACGGACCTCTGAGGAATGGAGGAATACCGGCAACGTAGTTGAGGTGTTCCAAGCCTTCAAGGTCTGCTTTAGTGTAGATCGGCTTAACCGGAATAAGCTCCGGAGTAACCCATTTCTCACCTTCTGCAATCGGAGCGTGCTTAACGTTGAAAGCGTCCGATTTGATATCTATGTTTTTGAAATTTGGTCTCATTTCTGTCCTTCTTCTATTTTAATAATTTAGCATTGAATTCCTGCAGTGTCTCAAGGACGTTGCTGCGGACATGAACAAAGTATTTGATGCCCTGGGCTTTCAAGTCTTCTGTGCAGGCTGGGTTGCCAGCTACAACAAACTCGGCGCGGCCGTCGAGCAACTTGAATGCTTCCGGTGCATATTCGGTGTATTCGTCGTCGCTTGAGCAGAGCACCACGATGTCGGCATTCTTTTCCATAGCGGCGTCGATGCCTTCCTGTACGGTCTTGAAACCAAGGTTGTCGATGATTTCATAACCGGCGCAGGCGAAGAAGTTGGAAGAGAACTGTGCGCGGGCAAGGCGCATTGCCAAGTTGCCGATTGTAAGCATAAACACTTTCGGACGTACTGACGATTTTTCTGTTGCAAGGCGGAGAGCCTCGAAGTCGCTTGCCGCACGTGCTGTAGGGATTGATGCCACAGCACCTTCCTGTGCGTCGTGCTTGCAGCCGCAGTTGCATCCGTCGGTCTTCTCAATCTTGTTGCCTGCAAGTTCTGTGAAGTTAGGGAACTGGTTTGTGCCGAGGAGAGACTCTTTGCGGCGGGCAACGTCTTGGTGACGTTTCTTTGATGTCTCTTGGAGCTCTTCCTGGATTTTGCCTTCTTTGATGGCTGCGTAGAAGCCGCCGAGGTCTTCAATGGCAAGGAAGTTTTTCCAAGCAACATCGGCGATTGACGCTGTCAATGTCTCTACATAATATGAACCGCCAGCTGGGTCGGTGATTTTATCAAGATGGCTCTCTTCCTTGAGCAACAGCTGCTGATTGCGTGCGATGCGCTCTGAGAACTCGTCAGGATTCTTGAATTGTGCGTCAAACGGAGTGACGGTGATTGAGTCTACTCCTGCCAATGCTGCCGACATGGTTTCTGTCTGTGTACGCAGCAGGTTGACGTGTGCGTCGAATACTGTTTGGTTGAATTTTGTTGTGGCAGCGTGTACGTTCATTTTGCAGGCGCAGTCGCATTCTGGCTGATATTGCTTTACGATTTGTGCCCACAGCATACGTGCTGCACGGAATTTGGCAATCTCCATAAAGTAGTTGGAGGTGATGCCCATATTGAATTTGATGCGCTTTGCAGCCTCGTCGACAGCCACACCAGCGTCGGTGAGTTGCGACATCCACTCGTTTCCCCATGCGAGGGCGTAGCCGAGTTCTTGTGCGATGTATGCGCCGGCGTCGCTGAGAAGCACTGTGTCTACAGTGAACACGCGGAGGTTCTTTACAGGAGCGACAATCTCTGTCAATTCTTTTGCCATGGCTTTGATGTCGCCGCCGAAGTCAACTCCGTGCTTGAGCAAGCGTACGAACGGGTCGAATTTTACAGAACCGGTAAACTCGTCTGCTTTGCCGTTGGATGTGAGGTATTCAACAAGAGCCTTGGTTGTTGCAACCGCGCATTTCGGGCATGATTCGAAGTTCACTTCTACCTTTGCAAGGTCGATGCCGTCGAGCAGTGTGGCAACGTTGTCGGCTGTGAGTGCTTCTGATAATTTGAATCCGAAAGATGTAACACCTTTGGTTGTCAATGATTTCGCTTTCTCGTTTGCCTCTGCAATGTTTTCTACAACGATGTTTTGACGGATAAACCATTCGTTGTCAGTGCGTGTGCCGCGTACGAATGGGTATTCTCCAGGTAGCGAGTCAGTTGTTTTAAGATTCTCAATGTCTTCGGCGCGGTACATCGGCTGAACATTGAATCCTTCGTTTGTCCGCCACACCAATTTCTTGTCGAAATCGGCTCCTTTAAGGTCGGCAACGACCTTAGCTTTCCATGTCTCTGTGGAAACGGGAGCAAATTGGTCGAACAATTTTTCTCTGTTTTCTGCCATAGTTTTTATATGAGTTTAGAGTTTAGATAGTGTTTTACTATTCATTTTTGAGTTTATGTTATACTAACGAACAAAATTACTAAAAGAAATCGCGAGAAACGCAATTTTAGGCAATAAAAAAACGTTCAGACGCGCCGCATATACATTTTTTAATGATTTTTCAGAATTGATTAGACTTCATGGGCGATTCCTGTAAGAATATAATTGATTGGAATCTTTGCACTTCGCTGTGTTTTGACTACTTTTGTAATAAAGTTTACAAAAAACATGAGTTGCAAAAGATTCGTTAAACCCAAATGTACGACCGATTTGGGATAAATGGTTGAAAACACAATAGAGATTTACAACTAAAGATAATTCAATAAGTATGGAATCAAGATTATTTCAAGCCTTGAAGGCGTTTAAGGGAGCAGAAGGTTGCGAAGCAAACCTATTTGAAGAGTTTAAGAAAATAGCAGAAGCTGCATTCTTCTCTGGCTATTTCCTTATTAATGGAGGTTGTAAGGATGTATATAAACTAAAGTTGACCTGCATCGAATTCTATTACCACGAGGATGATGGCTATATTAAAGATAAAATAAAATATCTGAAAGGGAAAGATGAATTTGGCTATGCTTTAGGTGCTGTATGTCCGAATCCATCGGGAGTAGATGTTTTGTTTGATGATCCACAAAAGAAATATCATGCGTCTTTCTTGATTAGAGGCTATAAAGCTATAGAGCCTGGTAAAAAGGAATGGGAGAATAATGAAAAAAGAAAAGATTGGGCTCCTCATGATTTTTGGTATGATTTCTTTGGTGGAGCAAATATGCTTAACAATGGTAAGTTTAGTATTGAATGGATTGATGATACTGATGAAAAGTCGGGCTATGCAGAACCTATGCCGCGAATCAATATAGAGGACAACAGATTATGGGGATTTAAAAAAGTTGAAAAGCTATGATAACAGAACAATATAAAGATAAAGTTTATTTTTCAAAGTTGTTGTGTACAGATTGTCCCAATATCTATAAGGATATTTGTGAAATTCTTGATGCTAATAATGTGGCACACGAAACCCTTTCTTTGACTAAGGATTATTGGTGTCGAGATTATATGCCAGTACAATATGCAAGTGAGCGTTTCTCTCAATTTGTATACAATCCCGACTATCTAAAAGGAAAGGAAAAATACATTACTAATGCAGATAAGGTGATGAAGAAGATTGAAGGAAACAATTTTATCGTCAATCATTCTTCTTTGGTTATTGATGGTGGCAATATTGTTATCGGCGAAATAGGACTTCCAAATTCCTACACCACGCAATCTTTTATTGTAATGACAGACAAAGTGATGAGAGAAAACGAAGGATTATCTCAAAAGGAGATAGAAACACAAATACAGGATTCTTTTAAACCCAAAGAGTGTAATTCGGATTATGATGATATAACTATAGTATGGCTACCATGGGACCCAAAGGACATTTGTGGGCATACGGATGGAATCCTAAGATTTGTCGATATAAATAAAGATGGGAAAGCTGTTGTATTAGCCAATCTTTCTGTATATGATGATGATATTGCCACACGAATGCGTAATATCCTTATGGAACATTTTTATGTTATAGAGTTGAAACTCTCTGAATATCACGAATTAAGTTGGGCTTATGTCAACGCACTTCAAACGCGTGACGTTATCATTGTTCCTGGTATCGGGAATGCTAAACTTGATAATGAAGCAATGGGGCAATTTATTGCTTTATATCCAGATTATAAAGGTAGAATATATCAAGTTCAGATGAAAGATTTTATCAAAAAATGGGGAGGAGCTTTGAACTGTTGCACATGGACAGTTAGCGAAGACATGTCTAAAATACATCACAATACAGAGAATGATAATAGGTATAAATCTATTATAGAGAAATATCAGAATGACTCTAATAGTGTATGCTTTGATGAAATCCAATTCCTGGGAGATTATTATCCAAGAAAAATAGAGAATGTTAGTAAGGAATTGGACCGTTTGTATTATGGTTTTTAGTACAAGAGTGAGCCGTGAGGAGCATCCCACAGACGAGAAGCACCACCAGCCCTACGCCTTCGTTGACTACGTGAAGGCGAAGTAATCTTATATATGTGTATATTACGCACAATATCTGCTATAATAGTGTCAAATTATACACGCTATTTTGCGTAATTTTGCAAGCGTAAAAAGAAAGATACATTCTTTTCTCTGTAATGAAATAATATGGATTTTAGGTTTTAGGATATTAGGTTTAGGTTAGTAGTAGATAAGATTGAATTTCGGTTTTAAGCTTATAAAGGTATTCAGCCTTTAAAGGTAATAAGATTGCCTGAGGAACATCGTTCCTTAATAATCTAAAGAGGCGCGGCTCCGTGTTAGGAGCTACGCCTCTTTGTTGTATTGGTTAGCGGAAGGAGGAATAAAAAAAACCAAACGGGCTAATGGACGATTTGGAATAAACAGCAATAACGCCGTGGCGTGATTTCATAAAGAAGTCGCCACGGCGCTTTTTTTCTTTGCTTCAGCCATATCTCGTGTTCCATTTACTGAGTTATTTCGATGAAAGCTATTGTTTAGAAATTGTGCAGCATCCGTGCCCATGGGATTAACTCAAAAAAGCATCGAAATGACAGACAATGTGCCTAAGTGCGACACTTTTGTGGCATATGATATTTCCCCAACATTCTACATTTATGCAGACAGAAGACCTTGTTATCGTTTCTTCGCTACTCAGGATTGGGCTATAGAGAATGGACCATCGCTGCGGCAAAAGGTCGTAGACTGTTATCGTTCTGGCCGGGCTGAATGGATACTTGTTTACCAGTATGGACAGAGTAACATCAAGGGTGTGCTTGATGGGGATTACGAGCTTTATCGCTACGATGAAAAATATGATCTTTCGCTGTTCAAGAGAAAATAAAAACAAAAAAAACGTGCAACTGTGTGGGTTGCACGTTTCTTTATTGTCGATTAATCTGTATTAGCCTTTGATGGCTGCGATTCCTGGAAGCACTTTGCCCTCGATAGCCTCGAGAAGCGCGCCGCCGCCAGTAGATACGTACGATACTTTGTCAGCCAAGCCGAACTTGTTTACGCAAGCAACAGAGTCGCCGCCGCCAACGAGTGAGAACGCACCCTTTTCAGTTGCCTCTACGATGGCGTCTGCGATAGCGCGTGAGCCGGCTGTGAAGTTGTCGAATTCAAATACGCCTGCAGGACCGTTCCAGAGGATTGTCTTTGCGTCCTTGATGGCGTTTGCGAAGAGCTCGCGTGTTGCAGGACCTGCATCCATACCTTCCCAACCTTCTGGGATATCGTTTGATGGGCAGACCTGAGTGTTGGCATCGTTGCTGAACTTGTCGGCTGCCACGCAGTCAGTTCCAAGCACGAGGTTCACGCCTTTTTCTTTTGCTTTTTTGATGATGTCGAGAGCGAGGTCGAGCTTGTCATCCTCGCAGATTGAAACACCAATCTTGCCGCCTTGTGCCTTTGCGAAAGTATATGTCATACCTCCGCAGAGAATCAAGTTGTCAACCTTGTCCATAAGGTTTTCGATGATGCCAATCTTGGTAGAAACTTTCGAACCACCCATGATTGCTGTAAACGGACGCTTGATGTTGTTGAGTACGTTTTCAACGGCTGTAACTTCTTTTTCCATCAAGTAGCCGAGCATCTTGTTGTCAGCGTCGAAATAGTCGGCGATGACAGCTGTTGAAGCGTGACGGCGGTGTGCAGTTCCGAACGCATCGTTAACGTAGCAGTCAGCGTAGCTTGCGAGAGTTTTTGCGAATTCTTTCTGGCTCTCTTTCATTTCTTTCTTGGCTGCGTCGTATGCTGGGTCTTCTTTGTCGATGCCAACAGGCTTGCCTTCCTCTTCAGGATAGAAGCGGAGGTTTTCGAGAAGAAGCACTTCGCCCGGTTTCAAAGCTGCTGCGGCGTCGGCTGCCTTGGCGCAGTCAGGAGCGAACTTTACGTCTGTGCCGAGAGCGGCAGCTACGGCGTCCTTAATCTGGCTCAAGGAAAGTTTTGCGTTTACTTTGCCTTTAGGCTTGCCCATGTGCGACATAATTATGAGAGCGCCGCCGTCGGCAAGAATTTTTTTCAAAGTTGGGAGGGCACCGCGGATACGGGTGTCGTCAGTGATTTTGCCGTTTTCGTCCAATGGCACGTTGAAGTCAACGCGCACAATCGCTTTTTTACCTGCGAAGTTGTATTGTTCGATTGTCATTTTATTGAAAATTAATAAGTTAATATTTTCGCTTTGTAACTGTGCAAAGTTAGTTAAAGATTTTTGAATACAGAATTATTTCCGTATTAAAGTTTGTTGTCGGGGTTAAATAATGCCTTTGTCTGCAAGCAGCTGTTCCATTTGCACTTGCAGTTCTTTTGCTTTCTGTCCGGCAACGGTGGCGAAATCTTCTCCGGTCGAGGCGTAGATGATGCCGCGTGAGGAGTTTACGAGCAGACCGCAGTCGTCGGTCATGCCGTAGCGTGCAACTTCCTCAAGGCTTCCGCCCTGGGCTCCGACACCAGGCACAAGTAGAAACTTGTCGGGGACTACACGGCGCACCTCTTCAAACATTTTGCCTTGTGTGGCACCGACAACAAACATCGTGTTGTCGCTTGTTCCCCATGAAGACACTTTGCTCATCACGTTCTGGTACAGAGGAGTGCCGTCGGCATCCTCGGTGAGTTGGAAGTCGTGCGAGCCTTTGTTTGATGTGAGACCCAAAACGATTACCCATTTTCCTTCGTAGCCGTAGAATGGGGAAATGCTGTCTTCGCCCATGTATGGAGCTACGGTGATGGCGTCAACATCAAGATGCTCGAAGAAGCTGCGGGCATACATGGCGGAGGTGTTGCCGATGTCGCCGCGTTTTGCGTCGGCGATGATGAACTGGTCGGGATAGTTTTGTTTCAGATACTTTATTGTCTTTTCCAAAGCGGTCCAGCCTTCGATGCCGAAGCATTCATAGAATGCGAGGTTTGGCTTGTATGCCACGCAGTAAGGAGCAGTGGCGTCGATTATTGCTTTGTTGAACTTGAAAATCGCATCGGCGTCGTTTTTCAGATGCTCCGGGATTTTCTTGATGTCAGTGTCAAGGCCTACGCAAAGAAATGATTTCTTGCGGCGGATGTTGTCAAGCAGTTCTTTTCTTGTCATTGTTTCGTATCTGATTTTTACAATTCTGTCTCTTTCAGTTTCTCTGCGTTTTCGGCGATAATCAGATTGTCGATGCAGTCTTGGATGTCGCCGTCCATAAACGCCGCAAGGTTGTAGATGGTGTAGTTGATGCGGTGGTCCGTGATTCGTCCTTGCGGATAGTTGTAGGTGCGGATTTTAGCGGAGCGGTCACCTGTCGACACCATTGTCTTGCGTCGCGACGCGATGTCGTCAACGTATTTCTGATGTTCTTTGTCGTAGATGAACGTGCGCAGACGGGCTAGGGCGCGTTCCTTGTTTTTGGGCTGGTCGCGCGTTTCCGTACATTCGATGAGGATTTCCTCCACAACACCGGTGTTGGGGTTCTTCCAGTTGTAGCGCAGGCGCACGCCCGACTCCACTTTGTTCACGTTCTGTCCGCCGGCACCGCCGCTTCGGAACGTATCCCACTTGATTTCGCCTTCGTTGATTTCCACGTCGAATGGTTCAGCCTCTGGCAGCACGGCAACCGAAGCCGCCGATGTGTGTACGCGGCCTTGAGTCTCCGTCGCTGGCACGCGCTGTACGCGGTGTACGCCCGACTCGTATTTCAGAGTGCCGTAAACCTTCTCTCCACTTACTGAGCAGATTATTTCCTTGTATCCGCCGGCTGAGCCTTCGCTGAAGCTCATAATCTCCATCTTCCAGCCTTTTGTCTCGCAGTATTTTGCATACATGCGGAAAAGGTCGCCTGCAAAGATGGCGGCTTCGTCACCACCAGTGCCGCCTCTGATTTCAAGAATCACGTTTTTGTCGTCTTCTGGATCCTCAGGGATAAGCAACAGTTTGATTTCCTCCTCGATTTCCGGAAGGGCGGCGGTGTTGGCGTCAAGGTCTTCTTTTGCCAGTTCTCGCATATCGGGGTCGGTCTCGGTGTCGAGCACTTCGCGTGCCTCCTCGATGTCGCGCAGCATTTGTTTGTATTTAGAAGTGACCTTGGTCAGCTTCTCAAGGTCTTTATATTCTTTGGTAAGCTTGACAAAGCGCTTCATGTCGTTGATAACCGATGGGTCGGTAATCAGTAGACTTACCTCCTCAAAGCGGGCGTCGATGCCGTCAAGTCTGCTCAAAAGTGTAGATTCTGCCATAAGTTAGATAATTTCTGCAAAAGTAGTCAAAATATGGGAAATCTCAAAGGATTACGCTTTGAGTGCTTCTGCAAATTCTTTGGCAAGTGCTCGGCAGGCCTCGACGGTGTCGGCTGTGCAGCTTTGTTTCATCTCCACGGGGTTGCCGACGACGGTGAGTCTCAGCTTCTCTGTCATGCTGTCGATGGTCTTGGTGGCGGCACCTGCCCATGTGAACGACCCGAGGCGCGCAAACACTTTGCCTCCTACGCCTCGCAGCGCGAGCGACTTAAGCAGGGAGTCGATGCGGGGGAAGACGGAGCCGTTGTAGGTTGGCGATGCGATGACAAGCCCTTTGTATTTGTAGATGTCGCTGATGACAAACGACTCGTCGGCATACGAAACGTTGTGGATGCGGATGTTTCTGACTCCTTCTTCAGCGAGCATGCGGGCGAATGCCTCGACCATCTCTTCGGTGTGTCCATACATTGAGGCGTATGCTATTACCACGCCGTTCTCGCTTTCGCCTTTGCTGAGGCGGTCGTAGATGCCTATCACTTCCGTGGCTTGTCGGTGCCATACCGGGCCGTGAGTCGAGCAGATGTAGTCCACTGCCACACCGCTCAGTTTCTGCAGTGCTTTCTGTACGGGGAGTCCGTATTTTCCGACGATGTTTGAGTAGTAGCGGGTCATTTCGGGGAAATATAGAGAAGTGTCCATCTCTTCATCAATGATGCCTCCGTTGAGGGCTCCGAAGCAACCGAAGGCGTCGCCAGAGAACAGGGTTTTGTTTTCTACGGCGTAGGTCATCATAGTCTCAGGCCAATGCACCATCGGAGTGAGCGCGAATTTCAGAGTCTTGCCACCGAGATCGATGGTGTCGCCGTCTGCCACGGTCAGCGTGCCGTCGCAGATGCCGTAGTATCCTTTGAGCATGTCGATTGTCTTTGCGTTGCCCACGATTGTCAGGTTGGGAAACGCGGCGCGCAGTGTCTGCACGGCACCGGTGTGGTCAGGCTCCATGTGGTTGACGATGAGATAGTCGGGAGTGTTGTCGTGCAGGATTTTCTTGATTTGGGCAATCTGCTCGAAAGCGTGGGATATTTCCACACCGTCGATGATTGCGGTTTTGTCGTTGCCAGCCACAAGGTAGGAGTTGTACGACACTCCGTATGGCAGCGGCCACAATCCCTCGAATCTTGTTGTGGTGCGGTCGTTTGCACCTACATAATATATACCGTCTGTTATTTTCTTTGTAAGCATAGTAGTTTTATATTTTTTGTTTCTTTATTTATGTTTACTCCATAAAGCATCCATTCTTTCCGTCATTCTTGCTTCCTGCGGATTTTGGCAGGCGTTCCAGAACTTTTTATCGCTGATTTCGTGCGGCAGATAATCCTGTTCCACAAAATTTCCGGGATAGGAGTGCGGATATTTGTAGTCGGCGCCGTAGCCCATCTCTTTCATCAGTTTTGTCGGAGCGTTGCGCAGATGCAGCGGTACAGGCAGGTTGCCCGTTTGGTCGACAAACTCCAGCGCCTCGTTGATGGCGTTGTATGCAGAGTTGCTTTTGGGCGATGTGGCGAGATACACGACACATTCCGAGAGGATTATGCGTCCTTCCGGCCAGCCGATTTTCTGCAGGGCGTCGAAGGTGGCGTTTGCGAGCAGCAGTGCGTTTGGATTGGCAAGTCCGATGTCCTCGGCAGCTGAGATGACCAGTCTACGGGCGATGAATGCCGGATCCTCGCCGCCTGCAATCATTCGGGCAAGCCAGTAGACCGCGGCGTCGGGATTGCTTCCGCGTATGCTCTTGATGAATGCCGAGACTATGTCGTAGTGCATCTCTCCGCCTTTGTCGTATGCCATGGGATTCTGTTGCAGCCGTTCGGTGACGATGTCGTTGCGCACCACGATAGGCTCGTCGTCGCCCACCGACTGGCTCAGCAGGTCGAGGATGTTGAGCATCTTGCGGGCGTCGCCTCCGGCAAAGCGGAACAGTGCGTCGGTCTCGACCACCTCCACCTTGCGTTGCTTCAGCTCGCTGTCGCATGTGATGGCGCGATGCAGCAGTTCGTTCAAGTCGGTGTCTGTCAGCGGCTTCAGCACGTAGACCTGCGCTCTCGACAGCAGCGGGCGGATGATTTCAAACGACGGGTTTTCGGTGGTGGCGCCAATCAGCGTGGCTGTGCCTGTTTCCACGGCGGCAAGCAGCGAGTCCTGTTGCGACTTGTTGAAGCGGTGGATTTCGTCGATGAAAAGGATTGGGCGGTGCTGGCTGAACATGCTCGAGGCATCGCGTTTGCATAGCGTCAGCACGTCGCGCACGTCCTTCACTCCGGAATGCACGGCGGAGAGCGTGTAGAACGGAGCCTGCACCTGAGAGGCGATAATCTTGGCGAGTGTGGTTTTGCCAACGCCTGGAGGTCCCCACAGGATGAAAGAGGAGATGTGTCCCGACTCAATCATCTTGCGGAGTATGCATCCTTCTCCGACGAGGTGTTTCTGTCCGATATATTCATCGAGCGACTTCGGTCGCAAGCGTTCTGCTAAAGGTTCGAAAGTCATGTCTGTACAACGGGTTTAAAGTTTCACACTCTTCACGATTTTGTCGTCGATTGCCGCCACGCTTTTGCGCGCCTTGTAGTATGCCGTGCGCGACGAGAATCCCGACTCTTCGGCAATTTCCTCCTGTTTTGCTGCCGGATGTGCCTCCTTGTAGAGTGCGGCGTGCTGCAGGCGGAACATGTTCACGAGGTTGTAGTATCCCAGTTGGGTTATGTATTTGCTTGCGGCGTTGACTTTGCCTTTCGGGATTTCCGACAGCACTTCCGATTTCTGCAGATGCGGCTCGCGGTAGCGGCGGAGTATTATCGACAGCACTTCGTTCCCGATGGCGTCTATTCCCGACGGCGAATCGGTCGTGGCGGTGTCCTTGCTGCCGTCGTTTGCCGGGTCGGGCTCCTGTTTGTTTGTAAACAGTTGTTGCGGGTGCAGGATTATGCACAGCATGTAGATCATCGCTGCCGACGTGATGAGGTCGACGGCGAGTTTGCACCAACGGCTGTCGGAGACAAACACAGCCCACATCAGTGCAATCCAGCAGAGCGGCAGGTAGAGCACCTGTTGGGCGAATCTGTAGGGGAAGTCCTCCACGTTTGAGTAGTTGTCGGTGTTGAATTTGTCGATGGTGCGTTTCAGCTGGTTGGTGATGTGCACCGACAGCGTTGAGAACAGCAGGCTGAAGCCGCCCATCGCAGCCATCAGAGGCGTTCCGGCGTCGGTCAGGACGTGTCCGTCCATTGTCAGAGCTATTGCGAGCAGCGACAGGGGCAATGCAAATGCAGAGAATAGATATGTTTTCAGCAGAATGCTGTCGCGCAGCCGTTTCCGAAAGAAGTAGCTGCTGAACAGGGTTGTCATACAGACGGGATAGAAGATTATGCCGAAAATTTTCACGTATGTCCAGTAGTCGGGAGTCGTCGGACTCAGAACGTATGGGAATTCAAGCGCGATGGCGATGTAGAAGAACGACACCAGGCGGCGGGCAGGGTAGTGGAAGTCGCCATTTTCGTTGAACGGACGGCACATGTGATTCCATCTGACAATTCCGCAGACAACGCCGGTGATGATGAAAATCAGGCAGGCGTAGGCGTATAATTGGATGTTCGACAGATTGTGTTCCATTTTTCAGAATGATAAATAATCGCGCAAATTTACATATAAATAGTGAAACTTGGCGTCTGCGCAAAACAAAAAAACCGGAACTGCTGTTCCGGTTTTTCTATAACGTAGGTTTCGGATGCTGCTACATGTTCATGCCGCCGTCCACTTGGATAACCTGTCCCGACACGTAAGAAGACATGTCGGAAGCGAGGAATGTGGCGATGTTTGCAACGTCCTCCGGAGTGCCGCCGCGGCGCAATGGAATTTTCTTGCACCATTCCTCTTTGATTTCGTCAGAGAGTTTGGCAGTCATGTCGGTGATGATGAAGCCAGGAGCGATTGCGTTGGCGCGGATGCCGCGAGAGCCGAGCTCCTGAGCCACCGACTTAGCCAAGCCGATCATGCCGGCCTTTGATGCAGAGTAGTTTGCCTGACCGGCGTTGCCGTGTACGCCAACAACCGATGCCATGTTGATGATAGAGCCTGTGCGCTGGCGCATCATCACTGGAGTCACCGCGTGAACGAAGTTGAACGCAGACTTCAGGTTGACGCCGATCACAGCGTCCCATTGAGCCTCCGACATACGCATCATCAAGCCGTCTTTTGTGATACCGGCGTTGTTTACGAGGATGTCTAGACGGCCGAAGTCCTTCACCACTTCAGCCACCACGTTGTGGCAAGCCTCGAAGTCGGCTGCGTTTGAGGCGTAACCTTTAGCCTTTACGCCGAAAGCTGCTATTTCTTCTTCTGTTTTCTTTCCGTTTTCGTCGATTACCAGGTCGGTGAACGCGATGTAGCAACCCTCAGAAGCGAACTTCAATGCAATTGCTTTTCCGATACCTCTTGCTGCACCTGTGATGAGTGCAACTTTTCCTTCCAATAATTTCATAACTGTATAATTAAAAAGTTGTTATTTAAAATTCAAATGTCCGGCACGCGCCTGTCACTGCTTGATGCCGTATAAAATAAAATCACTCAGATAGTCGCGCAGCTTGTCTTTCTCTATGCCCAGCTCGCGGAAGTTCTCGCGGATGTAGGGCACGTCGAGACCCTGCAGACACAGAATCATCACCATGGCCGTCTTGTCGACGTGCTTGATGCGGAAAATGCCGCTGTCGACGCCTTCCTGAAGTATAGTTTCGAGAATGTGCACTTCCTTGGGGCTTGTGGCTTTGCGGGCGCGCTCCACCTTGCGCACATCGCGGAAAAATCCGGCGCGCAGCGAGCCGTTGCGATGCACGAGGTCTTTCATCGCGTCAAAGCGTTGGAAAATGAATTCCATCAGCTTTTCGTCGGCGGGAATCTGAAGTTTCGCTATCTCGCTGAGCTTGCTCAGCACCTTGTCGCTTTCAGTCTCTACCACAGCGTTGTAGATGTCGCGCTTGTTTTTGAAATAAGTGTAGATGGTGCGACGTCCCTTCTCGGCGGCGATGGCGATGTCGTTCATCGTCGTGTTTTCAATGCCCTTGTGGGCAAAGAGCTGACGGGCAATGTCGATTAGTTTATCTCTTGTTTTCACCATATTTACTTTTTGTCTTCAGACTGCACAAATGAAGATTTTGTGTGCGAAATTAATCATATTATTTCAGAGAGGCAAAAAATATCGGTGTAAAATGAGGCGTGTGGATTGGAAATGGTGATGGAAAGCCGTGAAAAACAGCGGCTTGCACGGCTTCAAATCTTTAGGGCGTCTGCTTGCTGTATCCGGCGCTTTTCTGCCCATCGCGACGGTTAGGATAGTTTAATTCCGATGGGCAACATTGCTGCCCGTGTGAATGATTAAATTTGCATACTGGAAAACAGAGCATATCTGATTTTTGTGATTGAAAATTTTATTCACAAATCAAACATATTTTCGCAATAAAATCGTAACTTTGTTATTTAAAGCATTAAATTCTGAAAATGACCAAAAAATAAACATGTAACGGTGAGTGTGCCGGTAATTTATTATAAAAATTCCTTTGTAGTTGCGCAAGGTTTGGTCGCCTCCAGGTGCTATATGGGATTTTTTTGATTTTTCAAATGAAGTTCGACAAATCCAAAAGGAAAGAACTTGACATAAACGTAGATAGTCTATGGATTATGGGACCAAGAGCTAAAGGAGGCAAGCATGAAAATGTTTACCACGGCAACTTTGCTCCTCAGATTCCTAATCAAATGATTCGTCGCTACACGGAAGAAGGAGGAAATGTGCTTGAAATGTTTATGGGTAGTGGCACAACGCTTTTTGAATGTGAAACACTTGGACGCAACTACATCGGATTTGACATAAATGATGAAATCATTAATTATGTTGAATCAAAGATGGATTCGGTGCTGCTACAACAGAGAAATTAGTATAACTAATTCATTATGAATTTTTCGGATAACATATCAGATTTCTATCATTGGATGGTTCAATTTGGCAATGTAAATACCAAATCTCGAACGAACTATATCTCCTGGCTTAAGTTTATGGCAGGGAGGTATGAATTAGATGTTGATTTGAGCGAAGACAAAATACAGACTATCATAAATGATGAGCGCAGAACATTGTCCTCTCGAGCAATTTATAAGAGCGAAAAAGACTTGGTTAATTTTAAGTCTGCATTGAGAAAATACAAACAATTCTTAGATTCGAATTATTCAGAAGTCATTCAAGAAACTATACTTTCCGAAACGCGGAAAGTTCAACAAGACAATTCAATAACTCTGACCGAAAAAAACGCTATAATAAAATCTAGAATCGGACAAGGATTGTTTCGAGAGCGGTTAATTTTATATTGGTCAGGGTGCTCCATAACAAGATGCAGACTTACAAACATCTTGATAGCATCACATATAAAACCTTGGAGAACAGCAAGCAATGAAGAACGATTAGACGTTTTTAATGGCCTGTTATTGACACCGAACTATGACAAGTTGTTTGATTTGGGATTTATTGCATTTGACAATAATGGGAGGATATTATTCTCTAAAGAATTTCCAAAGTCAGAACGGACTATCTTAGGTATAGATGGTCATATTCGTTTAGTAACAATTGAAGAACAGCATTTCAAATATCTTAAATTCCACAGAGAAAACTGTTTAATACAATGAGAAGTTTACAAAATATAGACGCTCAAGTGGTTGGGTCAATTTGTGCTGACAGTAGCACTTATTGCTCAATATCTGATGTGTTTAAGATGAATAATCTTGTTTCGGACATTCGAAGTATTCTTTCTGGCAAAAAAACTTATGTCGGAAGACTACATGGCGATAATAGTAAAAACATTGAAATTAAATTCCATAAAACGGAAGTTAGCTTAATTGGAGTCGCAAGTTGTTGTGGAGAAAAAGCATATCAGATGTTGCCAATCAAAGAAATGGAAGCAACCAATTTTGCATGGTGTTACATTGATTTGTTGAAATGTTTGGCTCATAACATAAGATGTAAGATAGCTTTATTAACTGCTAATGAGGTTCTAAAATGAATACAATTAATTACTATTATACTCCGCAAAAGCGAGAGCGTGTAATTTTCATCGGCAACCGAACCGCCGATAGTTACTTCACTACACTAAAAGAACTTTTTAATCTATAATTATGGATGCAGGAAAACGACAAATTTCGTTTTATTTTAATGGTCAGGACTATCTTGAAATTCCATTTTTTCAGCGGTCGTATGTATGGAAAGAAGACTTGTTGAAAAGATTCTTGGAAAGTATGGAGCATATTTCAGCGACAGGCAAAGACTATTTTATGGGTTCAATTATTTCAAAGCAGAAGCCACAAAATAGTTCGTCTAAATCCAATGTTCAACTAATTGTTGATGGTCAGCAACGACTCACAACTTTGGCATTGTTCTTGAAAGTGCTTTTGTTCAGAGAGAAAAATGAACGGGCTTTCGACAGAATGTTTTTCTCCGCTGACGATGAAGACGAGTTGTGCCTTTGCCACAACTATTATGACAGAGAGTGTTTCAACGAAATAATGAAGCAAAAGGAGTTGTCAAAAATTGAGTCAAAAACACTGTTGGCTAATGCTTATAATTATTTTATTGACAATGTTTCCAGTGACAAATATAAAAGCCGTGCCATACGTGACAAACTTACATTTGTTGGCATATCGCTGAATGAGGATGAAGATGAACAGGTTATCTTTGACACAATCAACTCGCTTGGAGTAAGCCTTACTACTGGAGAACTTCTTAAAAACTACGTTTTCTCAAAGGATTCTGTTGACCAGTATCTTTCCAAATGGAAGCCTGTTTTTGAGGATGATGAGGACGTTATTGATTATTGGAATTCTCGCACAGCACAGGGCCGTTTGAGCCGTTCGAATTTTGACAATTTCTTATATGCTTACCTGCATATAAAAATAAATGACCCGGATGTCAAAATGTCGTCAGCAGACAAACAAAGATTCCGTTCCGCTGAAAATCTTTTCGGTCAATATAAAGATTACTTTTCCTTAACTAATCCCACAAAGATGGGTTTTGTGCAAGACCTCACGTCTTATGCTAAACTTTATCGAGAATTTATCTCCCCGTCGGTTCTTGATGAAGAAGTGCCGAAAGACTATGGGATAGAAAGGCTGAATGTTATAATATTTGGATTGGACTCTACAACGCTAATACCATACGTCTTGTTTGTCCTTAAAAACCAAACGGATGAAACTGAACGAAAAGAAATCTTCCGAATATTGGAATCATACATTATGCGAAGACTCATTTGTCGGTCAACGAACGACAACTATAGTGATTTGTTTTCGCTGCAACTTATCAATGGCCAAATTCTTACAGGAGAAGGTTTGCTTGAATATTTGTCTAATATAGAAGCATCTCTATCTCTTGCTATTCCAAATAACAGTGAACTAATGTATGGTTTCCAAAATAGTGTTTTGGTTAATCAGCGCGCTAAAGGCATTTTGTATTTTATCGAGTCTCGGCTTGGCGATGATAGTAGTGCGACTTCTGTCCGTGGATTGAAGTCTTATTCCCTTGAACATCTTATGCCAAAAAAATGGAAGCCTGATTTATGGCCTGTTATTCCTGAATATTCAGAAGACGATAGAAACTACAGGCTTAAAACATTAGGTAATTTAGCAATACTTCCTACAAAACTGAACACATCGATTAGTAATAAGGCTTGGGATGATAAGAAAAAGGGAAGTGCTAAAAAGGGAGGGCTTAATGAATATGCAAAAGGGCTTGTTACAATGAAGCGAGCATTGCTTTGTGAGGATTGGAATGAAGAGCGAATAATAGCCAGGGCAAATTGGTTGTTTGAAAAGGCTAAGCAGATATGGCAATGTGGCGAAGACGATTCAGATGACAGTGTAGTTCCTATCGTGCCGAATCTTTCAGCAGCAGATGACTCGGGAATTGCTAAGATTTCCAAGACGATGTCGTCAAAAAGTGGTGGGAGAGATAAATCTCGCTTCTCGCTAAATGGCTCAAGTTTTGTGGCGAAAAACGAATTTGCATATCTCATTGTAAAAACATTTGTTGAGCAGAATCCAGATTATACCTACGACCAACTCAAGGCTGTTTTTGTTGATGATATCATTCGCCCGGCTTGGGTTTGCAAAGGCTTGATTGCAAAGGTTGATGATTTATGCGATGGCACTCTTGATGACGACGAACTTGAACGCCGATACCATTTCAATAATGCGAGTCGTCGTCTGAAATCGGCAGACGGCGTTGAGTTTTTTGTTTCTACACAATGGTCGTTGAAGTCGATAGAAAAACTTGTTGTAGTTGCTGAAGAATATGGTATGCGTTGCGAAAAACAAGAAAGGTGATTTCTGCTGTCGGGTTTCCACGACAAATTGTCAATCCACGCATCAGACACAAAAACAGCAGCCCCGGAGGATTTTGAAGTTTCTCCGAGGCTACTGTTTTGACTATAATGGGGCAGACGCTTATCTGCGCGTCATCCGCACTACGTTTTCAACGTGGTGGGTGTGTGGGAACATGTCGACGGGCTGCACTTCCTCCACGCGGTAGAGGCTGTCCATGAGGGCGAGGTCGCGCGCTTGTGTCGCCGGGTTGCAGCTGACGTAGACGATGCGTTCCGGGCGGGCGTTGAGAATCACGTTGACTACGTCTTCGTGCATTCCTGCGCGCGGCGGGTCGATGATCATCACGTCGGGACGTCCGTGCTCGGCGATGAATCCGTCGGTGAGCACATCCTTCATGTCGCCGGCGAAGAAGATGGTGTTGTCGATGCCGTTGACCTTAGAGTTGAGTTTCGCGTCGGCAATCGCCTCGGGCACGTATTCGATGCCCACCACTTTTTTCACCTGCCGCGCCACGAAGTTGGCTATTGTGCCGGTTCCGGTGTATAGGTCGTAGACCAGGTCGTCGGGCTTGAGGCATGCCATGCGGCGCGCCACTTTGTAGAGCTCGTATGCCTGCAATGAGTTGGTCTGATAGAATGATTTCGGGCCGATGCGGAACTGTAGTCCCTCCATTTCCTCGTTGATGTAGTCGCGTCCGCGATATGTGATGACTTCCTGGTCGGCGATGGTGTCGTTCACCTTCTGGTTTACGACGTAGAGCAGCGATGTAATCTCTGGGAACTCAGCCGCGATGGCGCCCATCATGTCGTCGATTTTCTCCTGTTCCGGTCGTGCGAACACCACAATCAGCATCACCTCGCCAGTGCTTGCGATGCGCACCATCAGCGTGCGCATAAGTCCTTGCTGCGCCTTGATGTCGTAGAACTCATATCCTTTTCCCAGCGCGTATTGGCGCACGAACAGGCGTATGCGGTTTGACAAATCGTCCTGAAGCCAGCATTTCTTGATGTCGAGCACTTTGTCGAACGCGCCCGGAATGTGGAATCCCAAAGCGTTGCGGTCGGCAATCTCGCGTCCGCTGCGCAGGTCTTCAAACGTGATCCAGCATTTGCAAGAGAATGTGTATTCCAACTTGTTGCGGTAGCAGAAAGTTTCTTTTGACCCGAGCGTGGGGTTTACTTCCGGAATCTCCACCTTTGCGATGCGTGTCAGAGCGTCGACCACCTGGTCGCGCTTGTAGCGCAACTGACTTTCGTAGGGGATGTGCTGCCACTTGCATCCGCCGCACACGCCGAAATGCTCGCAAGCCGGCGTCACGCGGTCGGGCGACGGCTTGACCATATCAACGATATGCGCCTCCGCATAGCTGCGCTTCTTCTTGTCCAATTTTATGTTGACCACATCGCCAGGTGCCCCGTATGGTATAAACACCACCATATCGTCGACGCGGGCAATGCTTTTGCCCTCGGCTGCCACACCTGTTATCTCAACGTTCTCCACAACCGGGAGCTCTTTGCGTTTTCTTCCCATATATATAATGAAATTTTATGCAAAAGTACGTTTTTTTTGCCGTTCCATTTCAATGCTCTATAACATAAATAAAAAAACATGTGATTATTTTCTAATTTACGAGATTCTTTCTAAATTTGCAAAGACTGAATTGTCAATCACTTTAAATTATAATATTACTTAAACTTAATTTCATTAAATGAAACGGATTTACACTTTCGGTAATGGCCAGGCAGAAGGTCGTGCCGATATGAAGAACTTGCTTGGCGGCAAGGGTGCCAATCTCGCTGAGATGAACCTCATCGGCGTACCTGTTCCTCCGGGCTTTACAATCACAACTGAAGTTTGCACAGAATATAACACCCTCGGCCGTGAAGCCGTTGTGAAAATATTGGAAGAAGATGTCAAGAAATCTGTTGCCCACATTGAGAAGCTTACGGGCAACACGTTTGGCGACGCAGTGAACCCACTTCTCGTATCCGTTCGTTCGGGCGCGCGCGTTTCGATGCCAGGTATGATGGACACAGTGCTCAACCTCGGTATCAACGACACCGTAGTGGAGGCTCTCTCCAAGAAGTCGGGCAACCCACGCTTCGCATGGGACAGCTACCGCCGCTTCGTGCAGATGTATGGCGACGTTGTTCTCGGCATGAAGCCTAAGTCGAAACAAGACATCGATCCGTTTGAGGAAATCCTTGACAAAGTTAAGGAAGAGAAGGGCGTGAAGAACGACACCGAGCTTACCGTTGACGACCTCAAGGGCCTTGTTGTGAAGTTTAAAGCCGCTGTGAAGAAGTCGACAGGCAAGGACTTCCCAGAATCGGCTTGGGAGCAATTGTGGGGCGCTATCTACGCAGTGTTCGACAGCTGGATGAACGAGCGCGCAATCCTGTATCGCCGCATGAACCAGATTCCAGAAGAGTGGGGTACGGCAGTCAACGTACAGGCCATGGTTTACGGAAATATGGGCAACACGTCGGCTACAGGTGTGGCATTCACCCGCGACGCCGCTACCGGTGAGGACATCTTCAACGGTGAGTACCTTATCAACGCACAGGGCGAGGACGTGGTTGCCGGTGTGCGTACTCCGCAACAAATCACAACCGAAGGTTCACGCCGCTGGGCTGCTCTCCAGGGCATCTCGGAAGAAGAACGCGCAAGCAAATACCCTTCATTGGAAGAGTCGATGCCTGAATGTGCAAAAGAGCTTATCGAGACTCAGCAGAAACTTGAAGACTACTTCAAAGACATGCAGGACCTCGAGTTTACAATCCAGGACAACAAGCTGTGGCTGCTCCAGACTCGTAACGGAAAGCGTACAGGTGCCGCTATGGTTAAAATCGCGATGGACCTTCTCCGCGCAGGCGAAATCGACGAGAAGACAGTGCTCCGCCGTATGGAGCCACAGAAACTCGATGAATTGCTTCACCCAGTGTTTGACAAGGACGATTTGAAACGTGCACAGACTGTGGCTAAAGGTTTGCCAGCATCTCCGGGTGCCGCTACCGGTCAGATTGTATTCTTCGCCGATGATGCAGAGGCATGGTCGGAAATGAAGAAGAAAGTCATCATGGTGCGTATCGAGACATCTCCAGAAGACCTCCGCGGCATGTCGGTGGCACAGGGTATCCTTACAGCCCGTGGCGGTATGACATCGCACGCAGCCGTAGTTGCCCGCGGTATGGGTAAGTGCTGTGTGTCTGGCGCAGGCGAAATCAAAGTAGACTACAAAGAGAAAACCGTCATCATGGACGGCAAAACATACAAGGAAGGCGATTGGATTTCATTGAACGGCTCTACAGGCGACGTTTACGACGGTCAAGTGCCTACAGTCGACGCAGAGCTTTCAGGCGACTTCGCAGCAATCATGAACCTTGCTGAGAAATACACCAAGGTTGATGTCCGCACAAATGCCGACTCTCCACGCGATGCTCTCGTAGCCCGCAAATTCGGAGCCAAAGGTATCGGTCTTTGCCGCACAGAGCATATGTTCTTCGAGGGCGACCGTATCAAGGCAATGCGCGAGATGATTCTTGCCAACACAGAGGAAGGACGCCGTGCAGCTCTTGACAAACTGTTGCCTATCCAGCGTGCCGACTTCCACGGAATCTTCGAGGCTATGGACGGTCTTGGCGTGACAATCCGTCTGCTCGACCCACCATTGCACGAGTTCGTACCTCATCAGCTCGCCACTCAGAAAGAATTGGCAAACGAGATGGGTATCACCGTCGAAGAGGTGAAGAGCAAGTGCGACTCTCTTGAAGAGTTCAACCCGATGCTCGGTCACCGTGGATGCCGTCTTGGCAACACTTATCCAGAAATCACAGAGATGCAGGCCCGCGCCATCATCGAGGCAGCAATCGACTGCAAGGAAAAAGGCATCGACGTGCATCCGGAAATCATGGTGCCATTGGTAGGTGTAGTAAAAGAGCTTGAAATGCAGAGCGAAATCATCCGTCGCACAGCGGAAAAAGTGTTTGCGGAAAGAGGTACATCAGTGGCTTACAAGATTGGTACAATGATTGAGGTGCCTCGCGCCGCTCTCGTTGCCGACAAGATTGCCGAATATGCCGACTTCTTCTCGTTCGGAACAAACGACTTGACTCAGATGACATTCGGATACTCTCGCGACGACGCTCCTAAGTTCCTCAAATACTACAAGGAATTGGGTATCATCAAGACAGATCCATTCGAGGTGCTCGACCAGGAAGGTGTAGGACAGCTCGTAGAAATGGGTACAAAGAAAGGCCGTTCGACAAAGGCAGGTCTCAAGGTGGGTATCTGCGGCGAGCACGGCGGCGAGCCTTCTTCTGTCAAGTTCTGCGCTAAATTGGGCATGAACTACGTTTCTTGCTCTCCGTTCCGTGTGCCTATCGCACGCGTGGCTGCTGCGCAGGCAGCAGTAGAGGAATAATTCCAATATCCACATAAACAACCATTAGGCTGTAATTCTCTGAATAATCAGAGGTTACAGCCTAAGTTGTTTTTATGCGGTTCGTTCATTTGACCACATAAAATGAGCCAAATGAACATATTTGTTTAGAAATAGTTTAGAGTTTTTCATACCTGTGTTTAGAGCCTGTTTAGAGCGACAACTATTTGAAAAGTAAATCGTTAGATAATCATTAAATAAGATATAAAAAATATGGCAACATTTAAAGCATGCGTACAGAAACAACGCCAAGATGGGTTCTATCCAGTGTATGTAAGGGTAACTCACGAAAGAAAAATCGGTTACATCAAAACGGACAAGGTCGTATCAAGGAAAGATGTATCGAAAAACAAAGAAATTAGAGATAACTATGTTCTAAATTTTTGCACACAATTAATATTGGAGTACACGGCAAAAATCAACACTCAAAATATTAAGGAGTGGAACATTAAAAGGCTCATTGATTTCTTGACTAAGGAAGATGATGACATCTGTTTCAGCGACTATGCTCGAAAGCATATAGCCAAGATGTTCAGCAACGGTCAAGAGCGCAATTCACGGAACTACGAACTTGCGGTAAATCACCTCGAACGTTTCCTCGGCACGACCCAAGTGATGTTCTCGCAGCTCACGTCCACGGCAGTTAACCTGTGGATAAAGAGCCTCGAGACCACACACCGAGCAAAGGAGATGTACCCGGTGTGTGTGCGCCAGATATTCAAAGCCGCCATTATGGAGTACAACGACTATGACAACGGCTTGATAAGGATAAAGACCAACCCTTGGGGCAAGGTGACCATACCGCAGTCCGACCGAACCACCAAGCGCGCCATCTCACCCGAAGACGTGCGCAAATTCTTCGCCGCTCCGCTGCCCGAAAGCAAGATGGCAGACCCGCTGCCCGAACTCGGACACGACGTGGCGAAACTGGTCCTGTGCCTTGCCGGCATCAACACCATAGACCTCTACAATATGCAGAAAAGCGATTACTATAACGGCATCATCAGCTACAAGCGCGCCAAGACACGCAAGAGCCGCAAAGACGAGGCGTATATTGAAATGCGTGTCGAGCCGGTGATTCAACCGCTGATAGAGAAATACAAGTCTGCTGAAGATGACCCGTACCTGTTCAACTTCCACAGCCGTTACAGCAATCCCGACAGTTTCAACGCCAATGTGAACCACGGCATCAAGAACGTATGCAAAAGTATAGGAATGGTGAAAGAGAAATGGTATTGCGTCTATACATTCCGCCACACTTGGGCAACAGTGGCGCAGAACGATTGCGGAGCGAGCATCTCCGAAGTGGGTTTTGCGATGAACCACAGCCACGGACAGAGTGTCACCCGAGGCTACATAAAGATTGACTTCACACCGGCTTGGGAACTGAACGCAAAGGTGATAGACTTCGTCCTGTTCAGCACCAAGAAAAGTAAACAGGGGCTTGCCGACGACATCGACAACCCGATAGACAAGCAGTTCCGCCTTTCACCGAAGCGAATGGTTTACGCAAGAGCATATTTCCAAGGGGCAGTTGTAGCCGAACTCACCGACATAGGCTTCAGCAACGTTGACCAAGTGATAGACAAGCTCGTGCCGAAACTGCCCAAGACCATACCGACGCGTTGTGAAGTCACGTTCCGCATCAAGGACGTGGACACCGACAAAGAAGCCATCTACGTCCGTACTAAAGGCAAGGGATTTTAGTCGGTTATCGGCCAGAAAACTCCTTTGATTAGCTGCGACATTCCGTTTTGGGTGAATGTCGCAGTTAGTTTTTCGCAGACGTAGCGTTTGCCGTGGATAAGGAAAATGCTGCGTGGATTGGGCAAAGTGTCGGAAAGGAACTTGAAAGTGAATTTCAGCTTTGGGTTGATGGCATAGACACTTCGCCTACTATTGGCATTTGTATTGTTCAGGCGGAGCGAAGTGTGTGGGCGGAAGTAGCCGCTCCAGTCGTCGTTGATGACCACATCGTCCACGAATGGGCAAGGCAACTTGCCGTCGTAGTCGGCAGCGCCGTCCCACCAGCCGATATAAATCTTGTCGTAGAACTCGCTTTTTTGCTTCTTCTCCCCGGCAGCCAACGCCTGCACGGATATGGGCTGATAGAACGTTCCATCTACATGCGCCTTGTAGTCGGCAATCAAGTCGCCCGACGAACCGCCCACATTCGTTTCCGAAGAAGCCGAGCCGTCGTCATAACCCGAAAACGACAGATACAGGCACTTGCCGTATGTGCCGTCGGTGTAGTCAATCCACGCCGGCACAAACTCCACCTCCTCCGAATCCGCCTCCTCGCGCTCATCAACGATGCGTCCGCCGAAAAGGTTCACAGGCTGCAACAGACACTTGTACGAATACAGATTCGGCATATTCTTGCGCTCTTGCACCAGCGTTTTCTCCACGCCACGCACCACGAAATAGATGTCAAGGTCTTTGGCGTAAAGCAGCTTGTCGCGGTTGGAGCCACGCTGCGACGAGCCGTTCCAAGTGGCGAGCGAGCGATTGGCGGCAAGCAACTGCGAGAGCGTGTCGTAAGAAATGGCGTCACGCTTTCGCGCCTTGATGAACCAGTCGCACGAATAGAACTTCCACATCTCGTGGTCGCACTCCGCATAGACAAGATTCTTCGCCTCGCGGTATTCGCACTTCTCGTTCTCCACCGTCACCGCCACCGAATGTTCAGCCACAATCTTGTCAAGTGTGACTATCGGCAAAGCCTTGACATAGTCCTGCGAATAGCAGAACGCCACGTGACCGCCACGCATATCGAAGTCGAACTCCGCATCGAGAAACACCTCGAGTTTCTCAAAAAACTCCTTGACCGACCAATGCGGAAGAGCGGAGGCGAACTCCGGCATATTCCACGCCCACGGCAATGTGTTGCAGATAAGCAAGTAGCGATGCTCCTCCCGATTCTCCCAGTCTCGGAAATCGTAGGTGAAGCCCAAAGCCTCGCAAATGCGTTTGGCGATAAAGATGAGATACGGTTGCCACGACAACCCGCGAGTGTCAGAGTGCCACACATACTTGCCATTCTCATACTTCGGACAGTTCTGAATGTTTCCCGACTCATTGTTCACCCACGGCAGCGCCACACAGGAGAGATTGCGTGTGCCGTTATCCCATGCGAACGACGGCGAAATTTGCGAAGCCGAGAGATATTCAGGCGCACCGAGGTCAAGTTCGTTGATATAGATCTTGTCGAGGTCAGAATCAAAGTTCGTCTCTGAGCGCCCCTCCAGGAACTGCGTCTTGACCTCCGTCTCATTGATTTCCGTAATCACTATACTGCCGTGCTTCACGAAAGAGCCGTCACGGATAGAGCAATCGAACACCGCCTTGCTCGCCGCCACATCAGCACGGTTGATATTGCCGAAGATAGCAAGGTTCTGCGAGCAGCCATGCAGTGGAAACGTGATAGTGAGCGAATAGCCGTCAGAGCCGCTGAAAAGGCGGTTTTCCTCCACAAATTCAAAGGAAGTATTTTCCTTTATTGAGGCAACTTTGCCATTAATCAAAATTCTCATTTCTTCTTTGATTTAGGTGATTTGTTGCGTAATAGTCTGTCATAATCTTCTTGCGCTTTCTCGATGCCATAGTCACCTGTTATTGTGTTTACTGTGATGAATGGTTCGTTTAAGCGTTGCGATAAACGCTTCATCGCATCTACATACTCGCTATTCTGTTCCACAACAATAGCAGGCGCAGGTTGATTAACTATAACCTTAGGCGTTTGCCCTTGCTGTGCAAGCACCATTGGAGCGGTGATGGAGCGTGACACATCGGCAGCTTTCAGCGAGCCGACTGTGTTGGTGCGCTGCGCATAGTCAAGTGCCTCGATGAGAGGGCGAGTTTGGGGCGAATGCACCAGCCGTTGCGAAGCCACCCACTCACCGGCATGCACGATGCCCACCGGCTCATCGGGACTGCCGTCGGGCGTGAAACCGCCCTCCGAATATCCCTGTGCCAGCGAAGCCTGCTGTTGTTTCTTGATAGCCGCAATCTGAATCATACCGGCAGCCACAGCCATACCTGCGGCGATAGGCGCGAGAATGTAGCCCACGAGCGGAATAGCCGCAGCCGAGCCGTAGGCGGAAATCGCATTTTGTGCAGTCTGCGCCACCGCCTGAATCACCTGCATCGCGAACATCTTGCGGTTAGCCTCGTTCTTCGCCTTGGCAATCTCACGCTCTTTCTCCTTTTCGAGTTTCTTCACCCGATACGAGTTACCCTCCGCAGCCGAAATTTCCGATTCATACCGCTTACCAATCGCCGCCGTTTCAAGTTCAAGTTCCGCTTGAACCAGTGAAGAAAGCGAGGAAAAGATAGCGCCCATACTTGAAGTGAGCGTAGAGACAGCCCCCTGCATCGCCTTTCCGCCGTCACTGTTCAGCCACTCCACCGAACTGTCAATGGCACGTTGAGCCGAGTTTCGGGTATCTTCCTCCACAAGCAATCCATACTTCTTCTGTAAAGCCAGTTTCGCCTTTTGAAACGCCTCCTCAATGCGCAGCTTCTCCCCCGTATTGTCGCCTGCCGCCTTAGCCTCGCGGTCATATACCGTCTGAAGCAGAGCCAAGTCAGCGTCATACTTCGCCTGCCGCTCCTGCGGATTGTCCCCGAAGAACTCCTTCTTCATCGATGCCAGCTTGCGCTCGTTCTCCTCCACGGCACGCTGCCGGTGCTGCATCTGCGAGATGAGCAACGACTGCAACTGCTGCTCCGCCTGCAATCGTTCCTTGCTGCCATCCTCATAGATGGTTGAGAGCTTTTGCTGATGCAGAATCTCATACTCCTCAGTCCTGGTGTCGTAAGTCTCTTTTGAGATAGAGCCGTCGATGTAGAACTGCTTCAGTTCCGCCATCTGCGCATCATAGCGCGCTTTCTCCGCATTCACCGACTGCGAGAGCAAAGCAGCGTCATTCTCCTCCTTTTTCTTCTTTGCCGCCTCGTAGTAGTCAGCCTCCGTCTTCAGCCGCTCCGTTTCTGACAAGTCAGTGCGTTTGAGCAAAGCCTCATAATAGTCCACCGAAGCCTTGTTCATATCATCGAGGAACTGGAGATAGTCTTTCTTGCCAGTGGCGTAAGCGATGCGAGCTTCAGCCTCCGCACGCTCCTGGGCTTCTCTCTCCGCAGCAAAACGGTCGGCAGTTGATGAAGAACCGCCCGAACTTCCGCCAGAGCCACTACCAGCCGAATTACTTGGCACAGTAGGAATACTTGGCATATCCGCGTCGTCATCAACCGAAGTAGCGGCAACGTGATACTTGTCCGCAAGTTTCTTGTTTGCCGCATTTATTTGTTTCTGCTTTCGGACATTCTCATTATAGGCTGATAGAGAAACGTTATACGCCTCACCTGTCGAAGTAACCTTGTCAGCGTATGGTTTCACATTGACGATAGCACCTGCAGCCGCATCGGTGGAGTTTGTATAGCCGATGTTGTTGTTCATCTCCCGAGCCTTGTTCCAGTCTTTCACTGCATCATCGTGCTTCCTTTTGTCGCTGTCCCTCTTGCTTTTCAGACCGGGTGCAGCGTCCTCCAGTGCGAGCAGCTCCTTTTCGTTCTCCTCAATCTTCGCAGCCGCAGCCTTAGCGCGCGCCGCATTGATGATTGATTCCCTAAGCCGGTCATACTGCTTCTTCGCCTTGCCCACCATAATCTCCTCCGTTGAAAGGTTCTTGAAATAGTCGGGATAGAGCGCCTGCAACTTCTCAGCCGCCTGACGGCGTTCATCTTTCGACTTCGCCTCGCTGATGGCAGTCTGATAGAGCGACTTCACACGCTGCTCCTCCTTGGCGGCAGCCTGCGCCAAAGCCTCCGAGATGTCCGTCAGCGACTTGTGCCACTCCCTTTCCGCGCGCCTCGCCTCGTCGAGCGCCTTTCGCGCCTCGCGAGTTCGTGAGATGAACGAAGCAAGCACACCGACAAGCGCAGTCACAAGCCCCACGACAATGCCGATGGGCGAAGCCTTGCAGACGGAATTGAAGATGCGAGTGGCTGCAGCCGCCTTAGCCGTCTGCCCCGACAACTGGAAACAGCAGATGCGCAACGCAATCAGCGTAACACGAGTGACTGCCGCCACACCCTGCGCCACCTTGCAGACCGCGCCCCAAGCCGCAGTGGCGACGGCACTGCCCTTGACAACGACAGTGTAGGCAAGAATAGCCGCACCGAGAGAAACCACCTCGCGGCGGTATTTGATGAAAAAGTCCACCATAGCCGACAACGCACGAAGCGCAATCGTGGAGGAAGAAATCACCATTCTCATAATCGGCTGCAACTTCTCGCCGAGTTCCACGGCAAGCTCGTGGACCCGGTTCTTCGCCTTGTCAAGCCCGGCCTGTACCGTGTTGTTCTGCACCGCAAACTCCGTGTCGATAGACGTAGCCTCCTCGAACGCCTCGTTAGCCACCTCCTGCTGACTGCGCACCTCGCTGATATGGTTGGCAAGCGTTGAGAGAGCCGAAATGGCGCGAGAGCCGTTCTCGCCCATATCCTTGAACATAGGCGAAAGCACATCCATATTGCCCGCCTGCTTCAGCGTGGAGAGGAACTCGATAAGCGCCGCGTTCATATCCGTCTTGACAAGTTTGGAGAACTTCTCTATATCCATACCTGCAACACGAGCATATTTTGCCGGGTCCTGGTAGATACGCACAATCACCTGCGAGAGCGCAGTGGCGGACGCCTCAAGTTTTTGGTTGTTGCTGTCAAGCACAGCCGCAAACCCCATAATCTGCTGCACCGTCAAATTAGCCTGCGAGCCTACGCCGCCCATTCGCGAGGCGAACTCAGCGAGATAAGGAGCGGAAGCCGAGCAGTTCTGCGACAGCTCATTGATGACCGAACCCACGGCAAGCAACGATTTTTCCGTGCCGAGCCGCTTCTCGTCACCAAAGATGCCTGTCAGCTTCGACAGCGTAAGCGTAGCACCGCTGCCGAGTTCATCGAGCGCCACATTGATTTTGTCGTCGGCACGCACAAAGCCCAAAACGTCCTCCTGCGAGGTCTTTCCGAGACGTCCGGCTTCTTGCGCCAACTGGTTCAACTCCTCTCGTGGCGTTCTGGTGTCAATCTTCTTAAACTCCTCATTAAGCGAAGCTACTTCTTCAGCCGACATACCTGTAAACTTGCGCACATTAGCCATTTCCTGCTCCATTTCCGCAAAAGCGTTCACCGCCTTACGTCCAGCCATAACCAACCCGGTAATGGCAGCACCCACGGCAACAAGTGCCATCTGCCACTTGTTCACCCAGTCCATCACCCTGTCCGAGAGCGATTTCTGTTCAGCGAGTGTTTCATTCACACGCTCAATCTCCGCTTTCACCGCCTTGATTTTGGCGACGTGCGCGTCCCAAGCGGCAGTGCCGCGCTCGATGCCGTTCAACTCATTTCTGAGTTGGCGGAGTGTTTTTTGAAGTTCCTTTGGTGTTACCTTGTCAAGGCGGCGAAGCACCTGCTCGGCGGTAGCCGCAGAGCCTTGCAGCTGGTTAATCAGCCTATTGGTGGAGTTGAGTTCACGCTGAAGTTTCTTCATCGAAGCCTTGTCGCCTGCGGAAGCCGCTTTTGCGAGTTTTCGTTCAAGTTTCTGCGCCTCCTGCTGAAGCGAGGAAAGCACCTTTTGCGCCTGTCTGCCGTTCACAGACAGGACAACGTTGGCGGTAGTGTTGTAGTTTGACATTTATTGAAAGTTAAGAGGTACGAGTAAAGAGGAACGAGAGGGAATGAAACACTCAAATTCGCTGCTTTGAGTAGCAAATTTGAGCTAAAATTTTGGAGGTGTAAAAGACACTGGCACAGCTGATAACCCCATAAAAAACGCCTCCAAAATTTCAAAAAGTTTCAGTTTGTAAAGGGCTGAAACTGAATAATGGCTGAGTATCAGTTATTTAATGGGTTTGTTAAGGGCTTGCCCTTAACTACCGTCTGTAAAGACCCCCCACCGCCCTACGGAGCGATAGCGAGCGACCCCTCAAAGCCGTAGCGGAATATGCGAGCGAATGTGCGGTCAGACGCGTTGGCGTGCGAGCCAATTCGGCTTGCCGAAATTGGTTTCGTGCGGCAACACCGCTCTCTTGCCGTAGGCAAGGTTTAGACGATGCGCCGTGCGGTGAGAGCCGTGGCTGCTGCGGAATGGAGATGATGACGGCGAGAGCGCAGCGCATTTGGAGTTGTTCAGGCAATCAGTGCCGATACCGCCGAAGAACTTGTTCGAGAAGTTTGTTCAGACGCAGGAGGAACTGACTGTGCGGTGTCGGCACGTAAAGACTGACTGAACGAAACTCGGAATAAGCGGAACGGAAGCCGTCAGCAGTGGAATGCAGCCAGTGCCACGGCACACCGCACGGAGCGAACTATCAACGAAGCCTAAGGGAACGAAGTGTCGGCTATGCGCGCAGCGGAGAGCGCAACGAGCAGACAGCGCACGAGAAGTTGGAGCAAAGGGAGGTGTCGGACCGACTTGTCGGAAGGAGTTTGCGGCTAAGCGTCAGCGGCTCACAGACCGGGCGACGGAGCGATACCGAAGGAACGCAGCGAGTTCGGTGTCGTGTAGGCGTATAGGTCAGGGAGAAGCCGCAATCTCCTGCTCCGGGAGCCGACCGGACACTTGCTCGTACTGAAGTGCCGCAGTTTGCTTGTGGAGAGCGCAGCGGAGAATGTTAGCCGACGTGTTCCCTTTGGCGATAAATCCGCTCTGCCTTTAGGCGTTAATCAAAGTGTGGGAGCTGATGAAAGTATATCACCTGCTCGGAGTGGAGAGCGATGAAGAAGTCATAGCCGTAGATGCGGCGTGGGCAAGGGAGGTATCGGACTGCCAGCGCCAGCCGGCAGAAAAAATGTGCGGAAATAGCGTCAGCGTTGTGTGGCAACGGAAACGGAGGGACACCGTCGAGCGCAGTGAGTGCGGTGTCTTGAAATTGTAGATGCCACACATTCCACACTGTCTTGTTCCGATGCGCCCGACCGCTCGGCTTGCCGATGCCCTTGCCGCATAGGCTTAGGTCTTCCTCATTGAGCGCGACGGAGAATGTGGGGAGATTGCTTCATCAGCATTGGGTGGGGAAAAAATAAAAGCGTCCGTTCCTCACGGACAAGACGCTGAATAATCAAATCATGAAAGCGTTACTTATTGCTTGCGTAGTCTAACAAAAAGTACAACAGCACATAGAGTTGAAACAATTATGATGACAATAGTGGCATTAGGAGGTTTGTAAACGTTAGACGAAGTCTTTACTTCGCGATTGCGAGCCGACGATGTGCGGTGCGAAGCCAATGAATCAACGACCGCGGTAGCGGAACGTTGTTCATTCCTAATCGCCTTATCTCGTTTGAGAGCCAAGCGGCGAGCCTTTAGGCGAACAACCGATACGGCAGAAGCCGTGTCACGAGGAATGAAAGCGAGTTCCAGACTGTCAAAGTCGCAAGACCACGACGATACCATATCCAGGACTGCCGTGTCCGCAGAGATGGCTGTTGTCGTGTTCGTTAAGCGAACTTCTTCATGAACCTCCGACTGCACTTGCTTCTGCGAGTGGCACGAGCAGAGCAAAGTGGAGAGCAAAAAGCCAATAGCGGAGAGAATCAAAGCTCGCATAAGCCGGAGGTTTTTACGTTGAACGCAGGGCAAGCCTTGTCGGCGAACTCCGAGTGACCGTGGACGCTCGCGTTCGTGAACCGGCGGCGCAGTTCGGTGATGAGCCGGACGAGCGACTGCTTTTGTGCAGGCGTGCGAGTGTCCTTCGGGTGTTTGCCATCGGCAGTGCAACCGCCGGCATAGCAAATGCCGATTGAGTTGGCATTATGCCCACGGCAATGCGCGCCCACCTCCTCAATGGGTCTTCCCTTGTGAACAGAGCCGTCAAGATAAATCACAAAGTGGTAACCGATGTCTCTCCAGCCGTTACCATTGACATGCCAGTCACGAATCTGCTCCACCGTGAAATTCTTTCCCTCGGGAGTAGCGGCGCAATGTATGATAATTTCAGTAATCTTTCTCATTTCTTCTTGTATTTATAGTGATAGTCAATGCCAAATAGTGACCCCACGAAAGTGAGGATTTCACCGAACGCCACAAGCACCGAGTTGTCGATGACGCCGGTCGGCGGAACGCAGAATCCAGCCACTAACAGACACGCACCGAGCGCAATCAGCACCACGGCGCAAATCAATTGGATTTTGCTGTCAATATGTTTCATAATCAGTTGGTTGTTTCAAATGAATATTGTAAATTTGCAGTGATTAATGATAGCTCAGGCTATCATTACCACATAATTTTGAGCCCAGGCTCACTATTACGGAATAAGCGGCAGCTCAGGCTATCGCTTTTTTTATGTCCGCGAAAAATGCCATGCTTTCAGGAACGGATCATACACCACCGAGAAAAAGCCGAGGTTCGAGGCAAGCCCTGCAGGCGTAATCGTCTCCGACGTTTGCATTATTTTTCTGCCGAAACCGATGGCGAAGCGGAAGCGCAACAGCCGCCCTTTGTCACCGCCATCATTCTGGTCGCGCACTTTCACATTGCGCTTTCCCCAACTCACCACGATGTAGCCCTCGTAAGACCCCTGCGTCTGCACGTGCGGATCTACGAGCAGCAACGGATTGCACTCGTAGTCTCCGTGAGCGAGAAAGTCCTTTTTATACCACATCGAGTGGTCTTTACTGGAGAACGTCAACTCGCCACCGCTGCCGACCCTCACCACGCTCTCGCCGCCGAACATGTTCCAGCCTTTGGCGTGTTCAGCGTAGCCGTCAAGCTTGAATTTCTCCATGCGAAGCCTGTTGCGGCGTACGGTGCAGCGGAACAGGTAAGGCACATAACCAGCCGACAGGTACTGCTGAAAATTCAGCACGTAAACCTTTTTACCAACCACTCTGCACTCGATTTTCGGCAGCGACAATTTATTCACCTTGCCGCTCATCTCGCTCACCGCATTTAGAGAAGTGTTCACCGACTTCTCCAAAGCACCGACATTGTCAGTAATTTCAGATACAGACTCAGAGAGCGAATCAACCGACGTGCGGAGCGACTGCACGCCCGAAGTGGCGGCATTGAGTGCAGCCACGTGCTGCGCACGCATTGCTCCGGCACGCTCGGTAGTGGCTTGGCGGATGAACGTGGCGTTCTCGGTCTTTACCGAAGTCCCGTTCAGCAGATTGGAAGTGACGAAAGTCATCAGCACATTGTTGCGGTCGTCATTGCCCTGCGCAATGCTCACCAGTGCGGAAGGCACAGCCTTGATTCCGTTGAGCAGAGCGAAAAGCGGTTTAGCCTCAATGTCGGAGCTGCACCCTTTTAGCAAGTCGGAGATACGCTGAAGCAGCGAGCCGAGCGATTCGGGCGAGATGCTGTCCTTTTGCGACAAGGCGCGAAAGTCAGTGATGAGTTGGTTGAGAGATGTTGTGTCAAGAGCCATAGCTTTTGAAAGTTAAGAGTTAAGAGGAACGTGGGACGAGAACTCGTTCCTCCTCGCTCGTTCCTTCAACCTGTTTTTGGGTTAGAGTTTTTTTGTGGAGCAAAAATAAGCTGTCTTTGAGTTGGGCAAAAAGACACTATTTTGTGATGCTTCGGCGCATCAGGTCAGGATTGAGGGCGTTGGAAACGGCGTTGCAGAACTGCCGACCGAGGTTGTCGGCATAGAACTCCTGAATGTTCATCACCGAGGCGAAGTATTTGCGAGAGAACCAGCGGCGGCGTTTGCGCACCTTGTCGCGGCCGATGTCGCCCGAATTGCCGCGCGGAGTCTCACGCCCTGTGCCGTAGTCCTGAAATATACCGTAGGTTCTGAACGACTGCGATAGCGTGATTTGTGTGAACTTGCCGTCGGCAGTCATACCCACGGCAAGCGTTGAGCGGTAAAGCGCACCGGTATCGACCACACCAAGCAATGAAATCTGTTCTTTCCATATTTTCACCATCGTCCGATTGAAAGCCGTGACGTATTTTCGGCGTTCCTCAAAAGTGTCGTTATCATTGTTCATGGCTTACTATTTTGAAAGTGGCGTAGTCAATAGCCTTGATAGCCTCTCGCAGAGCATCAATCTCCTCCAGCGACCAATCAAGAACAATCTTGCTCGGGACAGCCTCCACAAAAGCTTTGGACTCTTTCAGACCGAGTTTAAGGTTGTTATAAACAAACTGGGTTGTAGCAATTCTTTTGTCTTGGTCATAATCCAACAGCCAAAAGTCATATTGCGATCGCAAATCTATCCACTCCGAATAATCAACTCGCAAGTCGGTGTACACATCGACTGCAATCTGAAAGTATGCGCAAGCGCAGCCCGAGAAGAAGAAACGGTCAATCTCGTTGAACGAGATGCGTGGGTCGATGTAAATGCAGTTCTGCTCAATACGCACTCGTTCGAGTGTGAGCCTTGACATCAACTGGCGGAATAACTCACGCATCGTTTCCATACACTCGTTGCGAGCGTCCATATCGTCTATGGCGTGGCGCATAGCGAGAAACACCGTTTTGATACGTCTGGTGCGAGGCGTGTTGTTGATTTCCGTGTAGCCGTCGGCAATGTCGCTGACGCAGCAAAAGGCGGTAGCCGACTGCATAGCGTGAAGCGCGTCCTCGAAGCCTTCAAGCCCCGACACCTTGCAGAAGGTAAAACCTTCGGCGACGGCAAGTTTATTATTGGCAATCAATTCCTCAAAGAATCGAGTAGCGTTCCAGTCACTTTTTAGCATTGAGTTGGGCATTAATTTGTTTGTATTCCTTGGCTTGCGCGTTTAACTCCGTTAAAGCGCGCCATGTGTCGAGCGAAAGAATTTCGCGCTCCTTGGTGATGTCAGCCTTGGTGAGCGCACGGATTTGAGCGTCCATTGATTCCTGCAACTGCGCACCGATGTTCGGTGAGCCGCCGAGCAGATTTTCCGTCTCCGTAGCCGCAGGCTGGAAGAAGTCGGGAAATCGCTTGGCGAACATCTCTTTGACCGAAGCCACCCAGTAGAACACACTGAAGCGTTCGGCTTTTGAAAGCGGAGAACAGAGTGTGGGGAACGGAGAGGATTTTTTCGTGTATAGAAGCGAAGCGAGCTCATCGAGCAGCGCATAGTCTTTCGTATGTAGGAAACCTTGATAAAGGTTTTCCACCATTAAGAAAGTCTCAAACGGCACGCCTTGAAAATCGGGGTCCACGGCAACGTGGTGCCTGATTTTCGACAGGCGCACAGGCGATGCCGGCAGTTCGGCGAGCCAGTTGAGAGCCGAAAGCGCTTCAGCCAACTGCACAGCAGTAAGCTGAAAGTGGAGAGTGGAGTGCGGAGAATGGAGAGGACGGATTGAACAAAGAAATTTGCTTTTGCCCGAAACACCCTCCACTCTAACCTTTGGCGAAGCCCACTTCAGTAGTGCCAGCACCTTGATTTCATCAAGCGACAAATCTTCAGCGATGAGCGAATAAACGTATCGCAGTTGCTTGTCGTCAAGTTCTTGCCAGCCAGTGGGGATAGTGAGATTTATTGAAACAGTTTCCATTGTCAAAAGAAATAGCCTGCTGATTTCTTTGAGTTTTTGAAAATGGGCGGAGCGAACAATTTGGCGGTAGCGGAATTGTGCCACTCCGGAAATGTGTTTTTGTCATTGCGAATGATGTTCACCAAGTCCACCATACGGCGCATATTGATTGGCTTGCCGAGCAACATGTCCACCACCTGCGCCTTGATGCCACGCACCACCGGCTCAACGGTGGAAGTGACAGAGCCGCCAATAACGGCAAGGCGCAGTTTATTCATTAACTCAGGCGAGAAGAACTCCTCGGCGAGAGAATCCTCGATGTCGATAGCCTTGGGGCGGAGTTCAACGTATTTCTCCCAGCGATTAGCGGTATTGCCGCAAATCGAGGCAAGGTCGATATTCGGGAACAGCGAAGCCGAGAAGAACGCAAACTGCTCCGACTCTTTCCACTTCGATGCGCCCACGAGCATCGGAATGAAGAGTGCGAGTAAATCATCACGCTGCTCGGCGAGCGAAGCCACAAGGCGAGCCACACGCTCCTTGCTTGCAGGAGCGATGTTCTGATTGCTCACCACACCGAAGCCGTTGGGCGTAAGCACAAGGTCGAGCGACGGCACGGCATTGCACAGTGCCTCGCACACCGCAATCCTTTGTGCCGTCACCTTAGTCGGGTTCTCGTCGGTGTAGCCACAAATCACGTTGAACGTCTTCAGCGAGCAGAAGTTGGTAATCAACCACTGCTCCGCCGAATTGAAAAACGGAGCGATTTTGTCAAAGAGCGGCGTTTCGCCCTTGACCACAGCAAACACATTCGGCATATAGTGCCGCAGTGTCTCCTCATTTTGTATCAGTGTTGCCATTGGCATTTGTAGTTACTTGTTTAGCGTCTTGGTGTTCGTCGAGAGTTGTCAGTTGAATAAACGGACAATCCGGCACGACACCGACCCAATTGTTGAAGCGTATGATGATGCGATGCACAGTGAAAAGTAGGTCGTGATACGGCTTTTGTAGAGCTTGTGCGATGGTGTAGAGTTCTCGCTTGTCCGAACCCGAATTGTTGGTCTGCGACTTGCCGGGCACAGAGCCTACGAGGTTGGAGTGAACACGCAACGTGAAGCAGAACATGTTCACCGCCTCCTGAATATCGGCACTCCAGTCGCCGCCCTCCTTGCTGTCGTCAATCTTGTTGATGACCACATCGTGTTGCTCGTTTCCGTCAGGCGTAATATAGAATGTGGAGAACCACGCCTTGCCGCTGTTCTCCGCGCCAGTGAGGAAATCGAGAATGCTCTGCTTCTCCTGCACGATGCGCTCTTGCTGCTTGCACCGGTCGGTGATGCCCTCGCTGCGGAAGATGGATTCCCAATACTTCTGCGAGATTTCGATTTGGTATTTTATGGGAGCGGAATTCTTCAGTTTCGCCTCTTTGGCAATCCCGATGAGCTGCTTGATGTTGTACCACTTGCCCTTGAACAGCGAAGCGTAGTAAGGAATGGGATAATAAGTGCTGTCGGGCGTTGGAATGCGGCTGACCACAGCAAACTTGCGACAAGTTGTGTTCTTGGCGATCCTGTCTTGCAGGTCTCGCCATGGACTTGTAGGGTCGAGCATCTCAATCATCTCAATATCTTCGCGGCTTGCAATGCACTTGCGCCAATTGGCATAAAGTAGTTTCGTTATCTTTCCCGATTTGTCGGCTGGAGCGAAGCGGCAATAGCAAGCCTCCTTACGGAGCAGCCGCACGATTTTCGTGCCGTCGCGAGAAAGGATAATCACACTGACGGCAAAGCCGAAGTGCTTGAAATCTTGACATACGCCGAGGTAATACGAGGCGATGTCATTGTCAAGAAAGAAGTCCTCGACTTCGCTCTTGACGGCTGCGGAAGCAAGACAAGTGTCGTATCGGAGACCGCTACCGAAACAGACTTCTGCATTAAACATCTGACAAGTGGAGAGCGTTTCATCGTCCTCGATGAGCTTCAGAATATTGAACGGCAATTGGTTGTCACCGCCCCACGGCATATAAGAGAGCGTGTCGTCAATCACGACCGGCACGATGTCAACGTCTTCTTTGAAGACCGCCGACGAGTTCACTTGAAACGCCACCCGAGCCGACTGGTTCGGTAGCGTTTCGACCGAGTTAAAATTAAGCGAGTCCATAACATTGTAGTTTTTGCTACAAAGTTATGAACCCGCAATGCGTTCCGAAAAGACGCTAAATTAGTAATTAACTAAATATAATCCACCCCAGATCGATAATCCTGCCATTATCCAAGAACATACTGATGGCAAAATTGAAAAATATGGTGGGATTTTACTATAAAGTTTTATAGAAATTATAAATCCCAAAATAAACCAGAGTGAGTATGAGTTTATGATTAACCAAGCAATCGGAACTAAGTCATCATGCTTTACATGATCCATAAAGAGAGAAGCAAATAAAACAAGAGGTGCACCAATTATAGGCAGAGTAAAAATGTAAGTACTCCAAAAATACCATCTTGCAACATTATATTTTTTCGATAGCTGTTTACCACAAAAATATATTCCAACAATCAATCCAATTACGATTAGCGCAATTATTGAATATTGATAAATAAAAACAATAATTTCTTTGAAAGTAAATGTTGCCATACCGCAAAGTTACGGATAATTTGCGACATATCAAAGGAACACTTCAAGGTCATTGACCTTGAAGATGCAACAGTCGCGGATTTTGCGGATTTGCCCACTCGACAACATCTTGATGTTGCGAGTGCCGGCGTAGAAGTCGTAGCGGAGCGAGATGCAGTTTTGCAGATGCATCATCTCGCCGTTGGCTTTCCACACGGAAATGTCAACCGGGGCTCCGCTGTTGAGAATAGTTCGAGCGGTAGTAATGTGTATTGAGCGAGCCATTAGCTAAATGTAAAGTTAAAAGGATCATTGAATACGTCGTCGGCTACCGGGTTGGCGAGTGTCGGACGATTGGTTGCGTATCTCCAAGTGAATTTCACCGAGTTGGGCTTTTCGGGCAAATCAGCGAGTTCGCAAGTGAAATCAGTGATGAGAATTGGGCGGAGAGCGTCAAAGTCGGCATCGTCGGGCTGACTTTCGTAAGTGACGCGCACATCGTCTGCCGAGAATAGCTGTTTCGCAAGTGCGCACTCATCAGCGGTGAGCGCACCCGACTGCACCTCAAACTCCTGCTTCGGGGTGTTGTCGTAAAACTCCGAGCGGTCGGTCAGCACAGCGAGTGAGCGGTCGTTGGAAGTCTTGGCGGTGGTAACTGCCGGAAAAAACAATAGGTCGGGAGCGTTGAAAGCATTGCGGAAGAAGAAGCAACGCTGACCCGAAAGTGACTTGTCGATGAAGAACGTGACGGCACGATTGTCGCACCGCACGGTGAACGACACCAGCTCCACCTCCGTCCCCTCCAGTTCTGAAGCACGTTTCTGCACATCGTAGCAAAGCACAGCGAGCGTCTGCACATTGTCCTCCACAGCCGAGAAATTAGCCAGCCCACCCACAAACGAAGTATGCCCCCTCTCCACACTCGTTCCTCGTTCCTCCTCGCTCGTTCCTAAAATGTAATCACAGAAAATATGATACGTCAGCCGTTCGCCTTTCCGGGCGAAGAATGACAGGAACACGAAAGAGTTGGGAGCGATACGCCTTGACTTGGCGGCAGTGAGGAAATGGTTCTTGAACAGTGGCTCAACATCGTAGATATCGATGTCGCGGTCGCAATAGACGGCAGTAAATGCCGCCTCCGTCTCCTCGTCGTCATACATGGCACGCACATAAAACTTCTCCACGGAGAAGCTGGTGGCCTTGATAGCCAGTTCGGTGAGCGAGCGCAGGTCGCAGAGCGTGACCGAACTGTTGGTGGCGTAGAACTTCCCCGACAGCAGCACCTCGGTAGCCGTGGCAAACTCTACATTGAGATACTGGTGGTCCGTGAGAATAGAAACGTCGCCCAACTGGCACGTCAGCAAAGTATCGGGTATAGCAGAAATCCGTATCATACCACGAAATTATGCCGAAAGCCGCTTTCAGCAAAAGACATCTTTGGGAATGGGTTACAGAAAAGTTAGCGATTAGAGTTTCACTAACCGCTAACCTAAAGGCGACTGCCTAAACCTCTCTGTCGGCATCGAACTTGATTCTGTCGTAGATAGATTGACTGATTATTGCGCCGTAGCGATGTTTGAGCAAGTGCATATAGCGAATGGCACTTTTTGCAGTCTTGCAGCCGCAGCCCACATTGTCCTCCGGGCGCACGCCCTGGAAGTACACATACCACCTGCCGTATTTTTGTTGAGCCACGATGATGTGGGGAGTGACTGTAGCTTTCGGGATAGCGATTTCTGCTGATTGGATTTGAACTGCCTTTGCGGCTTTCTTTGAAACTTTCTTTGCCATGATTTTAAAGTTTTGATGAATTATACATTGGCGCGATGCGCCGTTTATTTTACGTGCAATCAAGTGGACGAAAAAGTGAAGTCGAGCCGCAAGGGTGATAGCCGCATTTTTCGCTTGCTAAAAATCGGAGGAACACGGAGTGCAAACTTGCCCTTGTGGCCTGAACATCGTCCTAACTTTGCACAGGAAAATGAATGGTGCGACAATCGCGGACAACCAATGTCGTGCATCAAAACTATCACGGCAATTTGAAGAAAGTCTGCCGCCAAAGGCAAGCTCCATCAGCGGTAATAGCCGAAAGCGGTCGCTCCATATTTCTTATAGGCAGGGAGTGAAAGTCTTTGCGTGCGAGAATGTAAGGCTGCGCAGACTTGTAGAGAGCCGCTCTATGCACTGCAATCGCTACGGCAATCAGCCCAAAGTCCCGAAAGAGAGGTTGTTGGTAAAAGGTAAGAGACGCTTTGAAACTCTAATCGCTAACTTGTTCCGCTTACGGAATGTGATGAAAAGAGCAAAAGAAAAGTCAGCCTGTGGCTGACCATCTTTCTTGGGATAAATGGCTTAGTAAACCATAGTGTAATCGGCATTACCGACGATGGCTGCGGCTTTGTCAGCGGCTTCTTGTTCATTGTGGGCTTCAACACTGACGATTTCCACATCGCCGTCGAAAGTAACCACTTCCACTTGATATTCAATTAACTCGTCGTTGTAGTCGTTTTCAAAAGAGTTCATTGCTGCGAATAAAGAGATATGTGTCATTTTAGTAAGAATTTGATTGTTAATAACTGTGCGCCGGGGCGCGTTTGATTTACATTGCAAAAAGGAGCGAATGCAATCAATTGCCCACTTGTGGGCAATGTCAGCCGACAAGGGCAAGACCGACAAATACTCTTTTTACGACACAGGAATAAAAAGGAAGATTTTTCGAGGCTGCTTGTTTCACCCTTTTCGAGCGTGGATAAATCGCTAACTTAGCGATGTAAACTCAATGCTGCCTCGAGCTTGCACTAAAGTTATATGACAATCAATCAAATTCTTGAAAAACGAAAATGACCCATATCTCTCGCCGTCAATGAACCCCAAAAAACGACGCAAACGACCCACCACCCCAGTAAGTGGAAGTGTATTTCGACAGCGCAAATCACCATATTCAGAAGCCCACAAAAAGAAGCCCAAGCCGCCACAAAGCCACCGCTCGGTAATCGCCACACACACCCCACACAACTAAGCCACCCAAAAAAAAATGTGTTTTGACACGGCAATACCATATAATGCGAATGGAATTACAACCAAATAAAAAAGCCCCGGAGGTATCTCCGAGGCAATACGTTATAAATAAAGACTGCATCTATTTATTGGTATCATCGAAAGCTTCTTTTACACTTTTGTAATCCCAATATAATGTACCATTTTCCCACTTTTGCATTTTTGCGTGAACACCTTTCCAACGAACAGAATCTGGACATAAAATTCGATTAACGGATGTGCTGTTATATAAAACAATTATATTTAAGCCATCGCGTGCAGCCTTGTCGCACTCGTATTCAATGTAGCTTTTAAGACTGACACTATGTCCAGCATTGCAGGTTCCCCAATATCCTGAATACGAGTTGCAATATTGGCAACTACCAGCAGTCAATGACATCGTTTTGGAGCCTACTATTAAAACAAATGTTTTTGATGCATCCATTCTTTGACAAAGGGATTTTTTTATAGAGCAGTTTAGACTTCTGTCATACGATTGATGTAAATCGTGTGCATCGGTAAAACTGAGCCCCCAATAATTGCTATCATTCCATTTAAATAATTGGTCGATAGCATTTTTGTCGCCTGTCCAATCTCCGGCAACATAAGTACGAGTTCTGTAAGCCATACTATTTTGATTTAAGTTCGTAAATATTTATATCATTCATTGTCTTTTTTGTGAGACAAATTGTGATTGTTTGTTTTATGTGAACACCGCTCATTTTGAGTGTGCATAGCAGACATTTTATGAGCGAGAGGTTATCTTTGTTTGGAGTGTCAGTAAATCGGGTAATACCAGAGCCTAATAATGGTATAAAAACGGGGGTATTTGCATACACTCTATCAATTTCTTTCCACATTTGTATAAGGCATTTTTCATAATCAGTGTGAGAAAGATAAGCCGACTTGTTCTCATCAAAATGGGTAAATGCCAATAATATATACTCTTTAAATTTGATGATGCGTCCTAATGGAAATTGTTTTTTTCCATTAACACTATTTGAATTTAAACCGTTTACTTTAGGAGCATTGAGAATAACGTCTTTCAACAAATTAATGTCAGTTATATGATCATCAATAAATTTTCCATTTAGGGAATTGTGTGCTATGGTTATATCGTCAACTTCGGTATCAAAGTATTCGTTGAAAGGAATAAGACGTAAACCATCTTGTTTGAAAATATCAGCCTGCTTAATTCTTACTTGATTATTACCAATGGATAATGATATGCCTCTAAGAGAAATGACGAGTATTACTATAAAAGTGAGTGTTGTCAAAATACAAAATATTGCCAATATACATAAAAGTTTCTGCCACCACGCCATAGACGAAATGAATGGTAAATCATAAAACCCGGTAATTTCTGCTACTGTTTGAACGATAGTCAAGATAGCAAAACTAAATGTAAAGCTATCTTTCCAACGCTTTTCGCTTGAGGACCAATGAAAATTCATGCTTCTATTCATTATAGTAATTAGATATTTCGAGATCTGTGGTGACTTGCGACACCACAAACAAGTACATCGCCACTACAATATGAGTTGCAGCAACGAGGTCTTGCTCTGTCGAGGTATTAGCCTCGTGAGCTTCTGCATTGCGCCATGCACGCAGGTTTTCAAGATATGTGTTGAATTGCTGATAGGCTGGCTCCGGGTTGTTGCGCAAGCCACGCAGGCAACGAAATGCAAATATGGCATCTTTGAATGTTGCCATGCGTCCGTCTTCCACCTCAATATCCTTGCCATTCATCAAGTAATACAACTTTTTGAGGAATGCCTCATAGTCACCGACAAGGGTATTAAAATGCCTGCGGCGGTCAATCAGGCGCAAATTCTCAGCACAATACACTTGGTTGAGCGAATCAACCACAATGTCATTGATGCCGTCGAATGACGAAGTAGATGGCGCTTGGAGTACTTTCAGCAAAGTACTCACTACCTCGCCAAGTGGACGAATATAGGCGCGAAGCGCAGCGAATGTAGAATCCATACGCTCGCAAATCGCATATGTTAGCTTGTCTAAATCGAGCGGTAGATTTCTGTCAATCTGAGTGTTGCGTGCGAGCAAATCCGATAAACCTCTGACAAATTCCTTGGAGAACGAAGTCCCCTCCGAGACCTCTTTCAGCAGACTGAAGAACTTGTCGATTTGTCCGCCAGCTTTTTCCATAATCTTGTCGATTATGAGTTGTGAAAGCAAGTCCGGATTGTTCCCGGCACGGAAAGCATTGAGCAAGTCGGTGTCGCTTTGCAGTTCATCAACAATGGTGCGGATTATCTTGTCGTTCGAGTCGAGAAATCCCTCCCACGGCTCATTCACTATGTTCAGCAGCTCCTGTAAATTTTTCTTTTCATCTGGAGCAGGCTTGTTGATGTCACCGATGCGCGAACTTGTTAGTGTGCCTGTGGAATCTTCTAATTGGAGGTTGCCCTCAAAGCTCATTTGCAGGCGGAATTTATCGAGGTCCACCTTGTCAAGGATTTCCATTGGCAACGTTTCCCTTGTGTATGGCAACGCCTTGTACAGCACCTTGTAGAACACATAGTGGCGCTCGAGGTCGGGGTCGATAAACGTCATAATTTGAGCCATAAATCCATAACTGCGGATATATCGGTTCACAAGTTTTCTGAACTTGTCCTTGTCCTCGTCGGGCATAGGAACTACGCGCTCGTCCACAATGTGCTTGACAAGTGAAGGTACGCTCTCCACCGATTCTTTTTTGAGGAGAAGTTTAACTATGTTTTCTTCCTCTGCCGGATTATACACCTTGTATTGTTCTATCTCGGCAACGAAAGAGTACAGGCGTTGCACATCCACTTCGCCTTGCAGTGATGTCTCCTTATAGTATTTTTGGAATGCTTTCAGCACATCATCGGCATTGTTTCGGAAGTCGAGTACCATAGTGTCCTCCTTTCCGGGATAGCAGCGGTTCAAGCGACTAAGCGTCTGAATACATTGAATTCCACCGAGCATTTTGTCAACATACATAGTGTGTAGCAGCGGCTGATCGAAACCGGTCTGGAATTTATCAGCCACTATCAGCATACGATATTCTGGCTCCTCGAATATGTCGCGAATGCGGTTGTCTTTTATTCCGTATCCGTTCAGTTTATCTTCGGTGTAGGCGTGTCCGTCCAGCTCTACAGTTCCGGAGAAAGCCACGAGCGTCTTTATCGCTCCATTATACTCGCTGCCGATTATGCGGTCGACGATTTGCTTATAGCGCACGGCCGATGCGCGCGAATCGCACACCAACATGGCTTTGGCTTGTCCTCCTATTTTGTGAATCGATGTTCTAAAGAAGTGGTCGAGTACAACTCGCGCCTTTTTCTCCATATTGTATGGATCTTTGTTGAGCGCTTGCAGTATTAGCTTTACAGACTTTCGCTCCTCATACTCTTTAGACTTTTCGTCATCTGTCAGCCCACTTTTCTCGGCGTAGGCGTACATAGTATCGAATGTTGTATAGTTTTGAAGCACATCGAGAATGAATTTCTCCTCGATAGCCTGTTTCATTGTATAATAATCGTGAGCCACATATTTTCCATCGGCAGTTTGCTTGCCAAACAGGGCATACGTTTTGTCCTTGGGCGTTGCTGTGAATGCGAAATAGCTGATATGAGCCATTTCTTGCCGCATCGCCTGCAAGAAAGCGAGCATTGAGTCCATTTCGCTGTCGTAGTCATCGGCACCGAATTGCTCGGCATAGTGGCGAAGCTCATCATCAGTAGAGAGCGCATTTACCAAATCCTTGGCACTTTCGCTGCCTATGGCGGTGTGAGCCTCATCTACGATCACAGCATAGCGGCGGCGCTTGTCGCGTTTCAAATTGTTGAGCGCATAACCGAACTTTTGGATTGTGCTCACAATGATGCGGTTTCCATCGTTGATTGCCTCGGCAAGATTTTTGGAGCCACGGCGAATGTCTTTCACTGTACCGGCTTCGGCCTCGAAGTTGTTCACGTCCTCGGCCATATTGGCATTGAGCACAATGCGGTCGGTGACCATAATTATACTGTCGAAAATCGGACGATGCTCAGTATCGGTCATGTTGGCAAGCTGATGTGCGAGCCATGCCATTGATTTTGTCTTGCCGCTGCCTGCCGAATGCTCTATAAGGTAGTTGTTTCCTGCACCGTCCTCACGCACCCACCGGCAGAGGTTGCGCACTGCGCGGAGCTGATGGAAGCGCGGAAACACCGTAACCTTTTTCTTCTTGCCTGTCTTGCGGTCTGTTTCCTCATATTGCTTTATAAAATGCTGCAATATATTGAGCAGGCTGTCGGCTTGCCAAATTTGCTGCCACATATAGCATGTTGGGTAATCTCCATCAACCGCTGGATTTCGGCTTTCGCGGTTAAAAGGCAGGAACCGCGTGTTTTCTCCACGCAGCATTGTTGTCATGAACGCATAGTTGTTATCGACAGCAAAATGCACAAGGCACGCTCTGAGAAACCTGTTTTGCGGATTGCGGTCGTGTTGGTACTGGTAGATGGCGTTCACGTATGTCTGTCCGGTCTGCTCGTTTTTCAACTCGGCAGTGATGATGGGCAAGCCGTTGATAAGTATTGTAAGATCAAGCTCACACAGGTTGTCGGGCGGTAACTTACTGTACCGCATCTGACGCACCACGCTGAAGCGGTTTTGCAGATACAGCTGCTGAAACTCGCTTTCGGGGTCGTCATATTCCGGCTTATACTGCACGAGCTTCACTTTTATGCCCTGGATATTCAAGCCCTTGTTAAGTAAATAAGTCATGCCGAAGCCCTGGTTCAATTTGTTATTATATTCTTTAATCACTGCCTCAAATGCGGCATCTTCGCCTTTGAAGCGTTGCACCAGACGTTTCCACTTGTCTGTCTGCGCCTCGATGAAGCGGCGCAGCATGGCTCGGTCACAAAGGTTTTCTATGTCAAAATCAGCGGCTGTGCGCTGTGTGTAAAGGGGGCTGCCGGCAAGGAGGTCGGCTATATGTTGCTCGAAATAGGTTTCGTTTAGTGTGGTCATAGATTCTTTGATTTTTTTATTTGTTGATAATCCAGATTCCAGCTTTGTTTCCACCTTGGCGACTTATAACGCCCTTGTTGCGTAATGAAGCAAAGAGACGTTCGGCCTGTCGCTTGGAAAGGGCTAATGCTTCGGCGGCTTGAACGGCTGTGGTTCGCGCATTGGCGGCAACCAATGCCAATAACCGACGTTCTGCATCAGTTATACCGACATTTGCACCGACATTTATACCGACATTTTCTTCCGACACCCTGTCGCCTTGATGGCTTTTCAGAGTTGCCAATATCTCACCAAGCATAAAATCGATAAATGGACCCGACTGACCTTGCGCACTGCTTTCGGCTATGGCATCGTAGTAGGCTTGCTGATTGTTATAAACCATATTCTCTACCGGAAGATGCTCAAAGAGCGGGTGCAGTTTACCTAAGATAAGCGATTGCCACAGTCGCCCTGTGCGTCCATTGCCGTCGCTGAAAGGGTGAATAAACTCAAACTCGTAGTGGAACACACATGAGCGAATGAGAAGATGGTCGGTTGACGAAGCGAGCCACCCGAACAGATCTGCAATCAACTGAGGCACACGCGATGCCGGAGGAGCCATGTGTACCAACCCTGTTTCGGAGAAAACACCTACACCGCCACGGCGGAAATGACCGGCATCTTCGGTGAGCGATTCCATCATCGAGGCGTGGGCACGCAGCAGATCATCGATGCTGAACGGGTTTAGCGAGCTATAGAGGTCGTAGGTGCGTATGGCATTTTTCACCTCTTGAATTTCACGCAGTGGAGCAACCACGTTTTTGCCATTAATGATGTCACGAACCTGTCCCTCGCTGAGATTGTTTCCCTCGATGGCAAGAGATGAGTGAATCGTGCGAATACGGTTGGCTTTGCGCAAAAGCAGCCCCTCGTTTTCGAGGCGTATGGCGTATCGTTCAATCTGTGCCGATATTTCGGCAATAAGATTGATGGCTCGCGAACTTATGTTAAAAGGTGGTGTGTACATAATTAATAAACTTTGATTTTTCCTGTCACCGCTTCGGTGATTACCGATTGCTTCAGTTCTTTCAGCAGCTCGATTTCACGCTTCGCCTTGGCTATAGATGCGTCAATTGATGCTGTTTTCCCTTTTATGTAGCAAACAATTTGTGTTTGTTCAGCTACAGGTGGAATGGTTACAGGAAAGTTCTTCAAATCATCAATATTGACAGCTGCAAAAGTCGCTGTTTTAGTGGTTGATTTGCAGTAATCATCAATGACATAGAGAAAGTAGAAGAAAAATTCATTATCTACAACTGCGTTCAACGATTTACGAATTTTTAAATTCGTAAATCGTTGATTCGCAAGCGAATCAACAATTAGCACTGCGTGCTCACCGATGGTTGCTGTAGTTGCTAAAATAAAGCTGCCGGCATCGAAAAGTCCTCCGCCTTTCACGGCATCTTCTGTTACATATTGCTTCGCCTCTTTTAAATGGCGACCGCTATCCCTTATATCTTCCATTCTGTACCATGGAATAGTGCCGTCAGTCCAAAAGTCTGGATTCGCTTTAGAAGGGGTATATCCATTTCTAAACTCGCAAACGAAGCGCAGTCGTTTGCTTTTCCAGTGGCTTGGAATGTTGCCAATCCATAGGGTGCCGGTATGCTTATATTTGTCGTAACGCTTCATTGCTTATTCCTCCGCTTTAAGGTTGTTGAGTTCGGATTCCATCTCACGGTCGAGGGCAAAGAGTTCTTCGAGAATCTCGGAGCGTGAGCGCAAAGGCTTATACACGTAGAACAGCTTTGAGAATGGGAATTCGCAGCCTATCTTGTCTTTGGTGCGATCCATCCAAGCATCGGGCACGAATCGCAGCACTTCGTTCTTAAAGAACTCGTCGATGTCGGTTTTAAAAGGAATTATCTCTGTGTCGCGCAAAGCAGAGTCTGGCACGAAGCCTGATTTTGCATTACCGGGTACGTCAAAGATTTCAGGTGCATCCTCGTTTACTGTGGCAAAGTTGCGGAGCTTAGTCACATAGCCTTTCTGTATTTTCTTTGTTTTAAGAGCGTTGAACAAGAAAGTGAAAAACTCTGCATCGTTCATCTTTGCATCTACGCCATTCAGAGCCGCCACTTGAGAGAAAAATGGCAAGTCTTTTTTAGTAAAGCACTTATTGCCAATTGCATTAAGCAGCTTTTCCCCGGTATCTTCAAAAGTGAGGCGCAGCGGACGCTCCACTGTAACCTTGGTGTAGAGGAAATCCTCGCGGTCGAGCAACTTGGCGGCTTCCACCACTTCGCCGTTAACCTCGGTCTGCGCACTGGTATAGGCTCGATACATATTCAAAATTTCGCGTGCGCCACGTTCGCTTATGTCATAGCGTTTTTTCCCAAGGTTGCGTTGCAGCAGTGTTTGGTATGGCTCTTGGAACCCATTTATAAACAGAACCTTTCCACGGTGCGAAGCGGGCTTGTTGTTGTCGAGAATCCATAGGTAAGTCTGGATGTCTGTACTGTAGAAAAGATTTTTTGGAATGGCGACTATGGCATCAAGTAAATCGCGGTCGAGCAACATCTTGCGAATGTTGCTCCAGCCACTTCCGGCATCGCCGTTGAAAAGCGGAGATCCATTGAGGATTATGCCTATGCGTGAGCCGTTGCCGTCCATTTTGCTGATCATGTGTTGCAGGAAAAGCAACGAGCCATCACTTGTGCTTGGCAGACCTGCGGAGAAGCGTCCGCCGGCTTTTTCGGCTTCAGCCTTGATGGATTCCTCAAACATTTTCCACTTTACGCCAAATGGTGGGTTGGCGAGCATATAGTTGAAAGTTTTGCCGGCAAACTTATCGTCGGTCAGAGTATTGCCCACCGCAATTTCGCCACCACTCATCACGTCGGCATCACTCATCAGCAATATATCGGAACGGCAGATGGCGTATGTCTTCTCGTTTTTCTCTTGACCATAGAGCAGCACTTTCATGTCGGTGCGGTCGGTGGCGTGTTCAAGGTATTCCTTAGCCACGGTGAGCATACCGCCTGTGCCACAACATGGGTCGTAGATAGAAAAGTGCTGACCGATGGTATTGATTTCCTTTTCCTTGCCACACATCACGAGCGACACAAGAAGGCGAACAATATCTTTTGGGGTGTAAAACTGACCTGCCATAGTATTTGAAGACTCTTTCGACCAGCGAATCACGGTCTCAAAAGCCGTACCCATCATGGCGTTGTCAACCACTTCCGGACGCAGGTCTGCTTTCATCACAAAAGCCTGCGTAACGGCATACAGCAGTCCGGCACGCTCAAGTCGCGAATATATGCGTGTGAGGTCGCCGCTGCCGCTGTCCTCGTGGGTGAAATTATTGAGAATGTCTTTTACATTGTCGGTGAATCCTTCAAGGTAAATTTTGAAATTATCGGCAATTTCAGATGGCACTTGGAGCAGTGAGGAAAGGGAGAATCGAGAAGAATTGTAGAATGAGAGATTATATTGCCGCATAAGGCTGTCAAGGCGAATACGGCGCATCATCTCGGCATTCGGTCCTTCTTTGGGCAATTTGTCGAGCTCGGCATCAATGAGGGACTTCTTGTCTTGGAGAACGCAGTCCATACGCCGCAATAGCGTGAAAGGTAAAATCACGTTTTCCACTTCCGGGTCTTCATAAACGTCACGGATTATATCTTTGATGTCCCAAATAAGGGAAGCAAGTTGTTGCGCTGTCATAATGGTATTTTTAAAATTTTGCTACAAAGTTAAAAACAATACACTCAATTTTACTGCGCATATTGATAGTTTTTTAATGAATCGCTGATGCGTCGCTTGATTTGTGCCGCAAAATCGCTTGGCAACAGCACTTTTACATTTTCTCCGAGGGATAAAATAAGTTGTTCGAGCTCATAGTTGATTATTAAAGAAAGTTCAACTATTGCCCCATTGTCGCAAAATTTAATTACGTTTTGTGACGTATGAATCGGTTTCGATAAAATGTAAGGCAATTGTTTCCTGCTAATCCATAGTCGAATTGTTTCCGGTTTGTCATCGATGCCGCGCGAAACGCCAATCATCTCTCCGAAGTAAGCGTCGAAATCGTATTGCACGTTTGGAACGTACTTTTTGGGGATTTGCGTTATTTCCAAAATTCGGTCAAGGGCGAAATTTGTGAGGCATTGCAACTCTTCGTTGAATCCGAGCAGAAACCAGCGGTTGTTGAACTGCTTTAAGTAGTAAGGGTGAATGATTGATTTAGTTTCCTTGGGATTGTTGTAGCCACAGTAGCGGATAAGTAGTACTTGCTTGCCTACAATAGCCTGCAAGAGTTTGGTGTAGTGTTCACGACCTTTTAGACTTTTGTTGTCATCGAAGCCGACGCTTTTAGATATTGATTCGTCTATTTTAAGTGCTGGAGCATAGCGTTTAATCATATTCGACAACCATTCCTGTGCCGGCATCCCTTCAAAACGGTTTATGATGCTTAACGCCTGAGTGAGCCCTATCATTTCATCATCACTCAGAGGGAGATGATATATGGAAAAATTGTCGTTGCGATAGTGGTATGATAGATTTCTGCCATCGCGTCTTTGCGCTACCGCTGCTTCTGGATATTGTGCTTCGAGTTCATATATGTCACTTCGTATGGTGTTTTCTGAAGTAACTGTACGGAATCCTTGTTCTTCAAGCCTGGCATTACATCGTTCCATAATTTCGGCAATGGAGTAGTATCGGTGACCGCTCAAGCATTTGTCGATTACTTGGCGGCGAATAAGAGCTCCTTTATTAGTTGGCATAATAGGTTCAATTTTTGTGAGTGTTTATGCCAACAAAAGTAACGATTATTTTTTTATTTCACAATACGCCACTGAAATTTATGGAGTAACTTTCCCTATATGGGAATTTTTCGCAGCCGATATAGAGAGTGTCGAAAGCGTCGGTGCCATCGGTGCGGTGTTCGAGGAGGTCTTCTTCGCTTTCGGCTAACTTTTCTCCGGCTTTATCCTTGCGGAAGCCGTTGCGGCCGCGGCTTACGCCGGCGGACTGGAGGGCGAGGATAAGGTCGTCGTTGTTTTGGCGGTTGAAGAAAGGCATCAGGCGTTGCTTGCCGGCAAAGCCTTGGTTGATGAGCAGATATTTTTCATCATGGCGCATCGGGTTGCCGATATACACGGCCTCCACAGTCCAACCGTGACGCTCAAACTCGTGGACGACGACCCAGCGGAAGTCCTGCTCGTTGACGGCATAGTTTGAGCCGAGTGCGGTGGCATCGTAGTAAAAGACCACCGTCTTGCAGCGATGCTCCGCATAGTAGCGGCAGAAATCATCGACGAGTGCCGGTATCTTCCGCTCAAACTTCACATAGAATGACTTGATCACATTCAGCCTGCGCCCACTTGGCTGCCCTGCCACAATCCAGTTGATGTTGGCGTTGTAGTCCATGCCGATGCAAATCTGGGCGAGCGGATTGACATCCGCGTCCGATTTGCAGGTGGAGAGCGGAGAGCGAAGGGCGGAGAGGGCAGCCGAGCCGCTCGGAGCATCAAACTCCTCTCCACTCTCCACACTCCACTCTCCGCTTTTGAATTTCTCGTCAAGAAATTCAAAGTCACTTGCATTATACTTGTGTCCCTCACGCATTGAGGAGTAGAAACCGTCTTTGGCAATGCCGATGCGCTGGCAGAGGATAGACGTTTGAAACGTCAGCGGCGTGAGGTCGCGCTTCATCTGCTTGATGTAGTTCTCTCCGAGCAACTGTAAGTTCTCGATGCTACTGTACTCCCGATAGTACACCGCCACCGACCGCATCTGATTCAGACTGCGGTCAAGCCTCCTCAAATAGCCCTTTAGGTAATTAGGAATTGGGGATTGGGAATTGGTGAGCTTGCGAATCCGTTCCTTTGTGCGCCAAATCTCATAGACCGTTCCCTCGATAGTGCGGATAAGTTCGGGGTCCATCTTGTCGCGGTAGTGCAAAAACCACGAACCCTTTTGCGTCTGCGGCATATCGGAAAGCACCATCATCGAGTGGTTGCACGAGTGCGCCCCGAAATGGCTCTTGATGTCGCCATTGGCTGGCAGCGTCTCGTCTTTCAGTTTCTGATAATCGATAAACTTCGCCTCGTCAACGAGCAGCCACGAGAGCGTGAGCGAGTTTGACGAGCCGGGGCGGTCTTGCGAGATGATAATGGCGCAAGAGCCGTTGTAGAACGAGATGACGTGTTCATAGTCATTCGGCTCGATAATCGGACGCTTGAATGACTTTGGCGGACGGCGACCCACCACATAGTGAATGCCGTTGATAAATCCCCAGCGCTTCCAAGCCGCAAGCAACCCCGGCAACGTGTTGGTCAAGCCGTGCTTGAACGTAGGCACAACAATGCCGCCGGTCGAACCCGGCATCCGTTGCATATTGCGCAAAGCAAACGGAGCAGCGATGCTGTCCGTCTTGCCTGTGCGCCGCCCAGCCACAATGACGCTGGTATTAGCGGCGATCAACTGCGTGAGCCGCTGTGGGTTGTTAAAGTAGATTTTCTTCTCCTCCATCGTTGTCGGTTTTTGATAGCGGAAATAGCGTGTCAAATTCAAGGTCAGCCTCATCAAACTCCACATCTTCGATGTCGAGCGTTTCGGCGCGGTATTTGGCAATCATATCGGAAATCTTCTGTTGAATGTTGGGGATTGGCTTGATGCCAAGCACCGAGGGATCGGACGTGGCGACAAACGGTTGAACAACAATCATCTCAAACGGCACAACCTGCTCGTCCTCCAAATCCACACGGTTGTATTTGGCGTACGATGCGGCGGCACGCTCCATAGTCTTCGTGTCCTTACGCTTCTCCGCCATTTTGTAGGTGTTGATAATCATCTCGTTGAAACGCCAACGGTGAAAATCGCGGCTTGCCGAGGCGAGCATCGGCAGCAACGACTTGACAATGGCAAGGTCGGAGTAAGCCGTCACCTTTGACACCGAGTGGCGTTGCAGCAGTTCAGCCACGAACTCACGGTCAGTGCCGTCTGGATTTGAGATGAACCAGTTGTACATCTCACGCACACGAAGCACTTTATCCACAAATGTTTGCGGATAAAGTTTTTGCAAATCCTCAGTTTTCGTAAAGAGGTCTGTACGGCAAATTTCTATGGCAGAGGGAGTTCCCATAGCTATTCATCGTCTTCCATATCGAGCAGATTTCGGTGAGCATTCTCGATAGCGAGAGGTGAACCCACTTGAGCGAGCATCATCTCCTGTGAATGAAGTTTCACTTTAGATGCAGCTTTTCCACGGCGGTAAGCCTTGGAAACCTCACTCGTACGGTCGGCGATGTCGTCACGCAGCACATCGGCAGGAATATCAAGTATAACCGCCATATCGGAAATCTTCAAATAAATCGAAGCGAATTTCTCAATCTGTTGTAAGACGTTGTCTGAATAAGTCATTGAGCGGAACAGAATGGTTGGTTATTAAATCATTAACTTGTGAAAACAGCGTGGCAAAAATACCGGGGTCTGTGCTGATGAAAGCCGATTCGGCACGGTTGCCACGTGTAAGGTTCTGTGAAGTCACGACAGACACCATGTCGCCCTTTTGCGACTTCACGAGCAAAATCTTGCTGTGGTTGTCGGCAAGATAAGTGCGTTCAATCACTTGGCTGATGAACGCCCAGAGTTTGAGCGTCTTGTTCGTAGCCTTGTGGTCGAGAACAAGATTGATGCGGCTCACACGCTTATCCTTGCAGATAAAGTAGAGCCGCCGCAGAAACTCCTCGGAAATGGAGAACGAAGTCTGCCAAATTTCCGCCACACCCACCTGCGACAGAATCCATTCCAGAATGTCCGCCACCTGCACGGCATTGGAAAGATACGCCTGGCAGGGCGCATCTTTCAGCGGATGGAGAATGTCGGATATGGAGGCGGTGCGTTTCACGATAGGTACGAGTTAAGAGGAACGAGTTTTCTTCTTTTGGGTGGTGCGGGCTTGGGGCTTGCTCGTACCTCGTTCCTCCTCGCTCGTACCTGTGGCGAAGTGGTCGTATTCCTCCCAGTTGGCGTGCATCTTCTTGTCGAGTTCGATGAGTTCTTTGAGGAACGGATAGCGTTCCGAATCGGGACACGGAGCAGTTTCAAGCGAGAGTGAACGCAGCTTCAGATGCAGTTCACGCATACGCTGGAGAATCGAAAGGTTCTCCACATATTTCGCCTTGATTTCGTCCGGGAGTGAATCGTGGTCGTCACGTTTGCCCTTTGCAAGTGGAGTGTGGAGAGCGGAGAGCGGAGAGGCATTGTTCTCTAAACTCTCATCTTTAATCTCTAATCTGTCAGCAAGATTGTTGATTTCTACAATCTTGTTGACCTGCTCCTGCATTTCCTCGACTTGTTCATGCGTAAGTGACTGCACTCTGAAATTGTAATACTTCTGAAGCTGGTAGTCAATAAACTCAGCTTTGCCCTTGGGGTTGGCAACCAAATTGCGGAACATAATTTGATTGCCGCTGAGTTTCAGCAAATACAACGCGCCAACGGAGTAATCACGTTGGTCGCTCGGCGTTTCCAGCCACTGCTTTATAAGTTCAGTGAATTTGTTATCCATTATAGTTTATTGTTAATTCCGGCAAAGAACACACAGTTTTTGCCGAGTGAAACGAGGAGATTCTGCATCGAAACAAGCGTCTGCCCGGTAGTGACAAAATCGTCAAATACGATGATGTTGCGGTGCGGTGGAATATTGTTTGCAGAGAACACCGTGCCGACACGATGCTTCGACGGAGCAAAAGCGCAGTCCTCGAAAAACGGCAATCCGAGCTGTTCGGCTATGCGAATGGAGATGAGCGTAGCGAAGTTGCACACCTTGTGGCGGCGCTTCGGCGTAGTCACCACCGCATAATCCTCCGGCGAGAGAAACGAGCCGAGGACAGAGCGGATAAGCGGCACAATATTGTCGGCAAAGAAACCGACCATATTGTCGTCACCCTTGATGTCGGCAAGCGTGCGCCCATACACCGACTTCTTCCAAAGCGATATGAAGAACACGCCGCCACGGTTGGTGATTTTCATACGGCTCGGCGAGAAATCGCATCGCGCCTCTGCAGTGTCAAGTTGCTTCCACGCCTTTCGCTTCTTCTCCTCGAACAAGTTCTTAGTGGAGAGTGGAGAGCGGAGTGTGGAGAGGGAGTTATCAGAAGAAACGCCAAGCTCGGGCACTTCAAGAGATGGCACGTTGATACCGTTAAGCATCTCGTCCAGGTCTATCGCACCGCTGTTGGCGTTCTTCATTAGGTTATATGGTTATGTGGTTAGAGATGTTATCCATTAACCTGTGAGCCATTGCTCGCGTCAATATCACCGTCTTCCGTCTCGATAGTGCCTTTGTAGAAAGGCGCAGGCACTTCGTCGGTAGCCTCCACGCTGATAGTGGTGGAAGTGTTGCCTGTTGCGCCTTGACCGAGGTCTTGTGCGACGGTGGATTTAGTTGCCCACTTGTCGTTGCCGAGTACACGATAGTTGCCTTTCATGTCCTCCACGATAAACACGTTGTCGGAGTTGTTGATGTAGGCGGCAGCCGCCGAAGCGTCAGCGCCCACGCCCGGGTGAACGGCAGTCAACTTGTTGAGCTGGGTCTGGCTCGGGAGTTCACCTTGCGCCTCCGAAGTGAGCTGTGACTTGTCGGGCAGAATATCGATGTATCGCCACTTCTGGTCGGCGGCGAGCGTGAACGAGCCTTCAAGGACAGCCGAAGTCGGTCTGCCGTTGTCGTCTCTCGGAAGTGTCGGGAACGCCACAATCCCGCTCTTTGCGAGATAGTAGATGCGGCGCTTCACACCGGGAAGCTCAGGCGTGCCTTGACACCATACGAGCGACTTTTGTATAGAGTTGCATTTTGTTGCCATAGTTCTGAAAGTTAAGAGTAAAGAGATGCGAGTTAAAGTGGAGAGCGTAGAGCGGAGTGTGGAGAGGCTTTCTTAGCCGATGCCTTTATGGATTGTGCGAAGCGTTTTTTCTCCGCTCTCCACACTCCACTCTCCGCTAAATAATCTCAATAGTTTTGAAGCGACGCTTGTCGAGCGACTCAAACTGCACGCCGAAGAACATTGTGGCGATGTAAGTGAGAATGAATGGCTCGTACTCCTTGACCATCACATTCTCAACGTCGCCCATCTGGTCGAAGCCGACGAGCATATTGCTCTTGGTGGTGACGTGCATAAACTTCGAGTTCGCCTTGTTGTAGAGCGGCACGAACTTCAGCTTGCCGTTCGAGCCCTCCACCGACTGCTGCCCATACTGTGTGTTGTACGGAATGCCGCCGTGGGTGAGCAAGTAGCCCTCGTTGTACTTGTCAACGAAGTCCTGCGAGCAGTAGATGTACAAATCCTGCGAGCGCAGACGAGGGTCGAGCGAGAACAGAATCTCCTTGGCGACATCGACCGCGTTGGCGGAAGTGATTTCCTCCGACAGCTTCATATAGTTGCCCTTGGCGGCAGAAATCTCGCCGGCGGTGATTTCGCTTTGCGTGATCGTGTCGAAACCGTTGAAAAGGTCTTTGGTGGTAGTGCCGTTGGCGTTGCGCACACCGTTCCAGATGGCATCGTTGAGATGCTCCGAGAGGTTCTTTGCAATCAGCGAAAGCACATGCTTCGCAGTCGGCGTGGTCATCTGACCGTCGCCTTTTGTAGCACCAGTGCCGAGCAACGTGGAAATAGCCGAGTTAGGCTCAAACTTAGCCACCACAGAGCCGAAGAACGTCTCAATCTCACGATACGAGAGGTCCAGATTGTAGTCGATGGAGCGAGCCGGATTGTAGGGAGCGAACTGAGCGTCGCCGGTCATAGTGCCGACACGCTCCTTGTAGCGGATGCCGGGACGCGAAGTCATGAACTGAAGCGTGTCCTGACAGCCGATGATTGGCAGCATCAGAAGCTCCGAGCGGTACTTGATAGCCGCCTGTTGAAAATCTTCGGGAGAATAAGAGAATTTACCAGCCATAGTTGGGTTACAGGGTTAAGAGGTTATAAGGTTAGAGTGAATCGTAGAGCTTGCGAGCCGCGTTCACATTGTCGCAGAACTGTTCGAAATCGTTTTTCGGTTCAGCCGTGGCGACTTTAGCGTCATCGACGACGGCAGTGGAAGAAACGGCGGGTGCGGCTTTCAGTGCAGCAACCTGTGCTTCAAGGTCGGCAATCACCTGCGCTTTCATTTCGAGAGCGGAATTGATTGCGGTCAGTTGCTCGTCAGAGAGCGAAGCCGAGCCGTCGGTGAGCGTGATGCTTTCCACGCCGAGCAGTGAGCATACAGATTTGTAGGACTTGTTCATTATCGTAGATTTTGGTTTGTTAGCGAATAGAGATGTTAAGCGAGAGAAGAATCGCAAAAAGTTCTCTCCACTCTCCGCACTCCGCTCCCCACTTACGACTTGCAGATTTGGGATAGGCATACCGTTAGCCGCCATAGCCGAAGCAACGGCATCGGTAAGTTTCGGAGCCGGCTCGTCGGCGAGGTCGGTGATTTCATCAACGAAGCCCCAGTCAAGAGCCTCCTTGGCGGAGAGCCAGCCGCCCACGCGCATAAGGTCGAGCAGCGACTGTGTGTTTTTCCTGCATTTAGAGGCGTACATTGAGGCGATGTTCACATCGAGCTTGTCAAGGTCGGCAGCCTGCTTCTGGCAGTCGGCGATAAGCGAGCGGAACTGGTCGGCGTTCAGCGAGCCCAATTCAAAGAAAGCCGTTGAACACTTGTGAACAAGGTACATGGCGTTCTTGTCGATGGAGATGTGCTTCGCACCCAGCGATGCGATAGTGGCGGCCGAAGCGTTCATGCCCACGAAGTGGACCGACACCGAGCCGTGGTTGGCGAAAGCCGAGGCGATGGAGAGAGCGGTGGCGAGATTGCCGCCGAGCGAATCGATAAGCACGTTCACGTCCTTGCCGGCATTCTTGGCAAGCACGAAGTCCACGAAGTCGCGGTCGAAATCCGCCCCTCCGACAAAGCCTTTCAAGTGGAGATTATAGTTGGTCTGTGGCATATCATTATCAGTTGTTTGCCACGAAATTACCTAATATATATGGCGGAGCAAAAGACAAGAAAACTCGTCAAAAAGTCGTATCTTTGCAAAAAGAATTAAACGACAACAACTTTATGATACATATATGGCTTGACGAAAGTGATAAACATGGAAGCTACTATTCCAATTTTTACGGCGGAATTTTGATTATGTCTGAACATCGCGAAGAAGTATTGCAAAGAATGACCAAAGTGAAAGAAGAACGGAATAGTAGATGAAATTAAATGGCAAAAAGTAAACGCTTACCATTTTGAAAAATACGTAAGATTAGTAGATGAACTATTCGCTATGGGGAAAGAAGGATTGTTGAAGATCCGCATTTTCTTTAGGCATAATCAGTATGAACCAGAACTCACTCCAGAAAAAAGAAAAGAGGAATATCCAATACTCTACTATCAGTTTATCAAGTATGCCTTTGGCTTGGTTTTCGCCAATGACAACGAGGGTATAAGATTGTATCTTGATGAAATTCCATTAAGCCAAAGCGACAAGCAGAACTTCGTGAAGCATTTATATTCTTTGAATAATGATAGCGATTTCAAGGCAAAGGGAGTGAGATTTGTCGAAAAAGGTATTTCTGAAGTAGATTCTAAATCACATTTGCCACTCCAGTTTATGGATGTGATACTTGGTGCAATATGCTTTAAGCTAAACGAAAAGGATAAATTAAAATCAGATGGTGACGAGAAGCCTGGTAAGCGTACGATTTTGAAACTGAAACTATACAAGCATATCAATCAAAAGATAAGAGAGATTTACCCGGATTTCAATATTGGTATAAGTACTCCGATAAAAGAAGAAAGTGACCGCTGGTTCCAAATTTACAGGCATTGGAGTTTCAAACCAAAGCATCACACGCGCAATCTGACACGAACCAAAAGGGCAAAAAAATAGTCCTGCGTAACCTACACTTGTGAGCTACGCACTTTTCACGTAGCCGTTCAGTCACGACAGGATATTTTTCTGATGCAAATTTACGAACATTTTTGCTTCAGTCAAAATATCAACAAAGAATACGCCAAAAATGTTTGCTAAAAAATATTAAAGAGCCACCTTGCGGCGGCTCTTGGAGAGAGTGAAAGGCTCGCTTAATAGTGGCGGAACACGAAGCCGTTGTCGAAATAGTTGTCGTACATGAACAAGTCGCGGGCGAAAGCCTCGTAGTCGAAATAGTTCGCGAGATCGCCCATCATCTTCTCAATGTTGTAGCAATCGTCAATGAGTTCTCTCGCATAGTCCTCCTCGCTGTCGTATGCGCCGCAGTAGCAGTCCTCGAAATGCTCCAAGTCCTCGCTGCCCCAGCCGATGAAAGCGTCCACCGCATCCTTTGAGTATTGCTCGCAGAGTTCGGAATACCGCAAGATGTTGTCGAACGACTCCCTGTTGGGGCATTCGTCATACCATTCGCGAGGAAAGCACTCGAAGTCCTGGAACATCAGCTCGGGATCGTCCTCGTCGGCGTGAATAGCCTTGCAAAAGTCAATGAACTCATCGTAGTCGTCGAAAGAGGAAACATCTATCCACAGACCGCAGAGATTGCCGTCGTTGTATTTGGCGTATGTGCCGCAATAGACGCTCGGCTCGCCGCGCAAGCTGCTTTTATGCTCCGATGCAGCAATTTTCAAGGATTCAGGCGTGTAGCCAAGTTCATCGAGACGTTCCACTTCGTTCTCGCCAATGATCAGTTGTCCGAATTGTAATTTCATAACGAATAAAATTTGAGTTTAACAATGTTGTCAGCGTAAAAGATTTTCTTTTACACTGCCCCGGAAAGTCGCTGTGGAGCAGACATCAAAGCAAGGGTGATTGCCGCATTTTTCGCTTGCTAAAAGTCGGAGGAACACAGAGTGCAAACTTGCCCTTGCTGCTGCGAGAGAGCGGAATAACTTTGCGGCGTAAAAGGAAACTCGCTGACCACATAGAACTCAAATTGTTATGGAATTACAGACAACCTTGGAGAGAAAGAAGATCCGAGAGTTGGCATAGCGCCACCTTAAACTCCTTATTCGCCAATCGGAGCAAAGCAGCAACCACGAGCCGAAGTCGGCACAGCCAAAATACCTCGGTAATCGGTCTGTGGATAAAACCGATGTTTCTTCGACAACTACGATACCACATTCCGCAAGGCATAGCCGACCGACATTCCGAAGCGAAGTCCAAGACGAAGAATGCCCTCGCCAATGATGCGCCCAGACGAAATAGGAAAAGAGAAAACAACATCGGTATTCCGAACCGAGAGCGTTCAATCAGCGGTGAGCCTTATCGGCAAAGGCTTAAAGCGAGAACGAGCATCGACACTGCAGCTGAACGACGAATACAGGCGAGGGAACAGAGAGAACCGACGATGCCTCCATTGAAAAGTTGCAACCCCGACAACCGACCACGAAGCCGCCCACAACTTGTGTACGACAACTGCCGCCAACGGCGTTCCGTCCACAAAGCGAGCCTTTCCTCCAAGAGCCACAGCAAGGAGGCGACCAACCGTATAAAACAAAAGCCGTCTATTCATCACGAACCGACGGCGGAACAATCTTTCTTACTAAAAAAATCCAAACGTTCTAACTAAATCATTGTTTATATGAGGATAGAGATGCGTCAGATGTCGCAACGCACAAGCGACTTTATCGCCGAGTGCGTGATTTCATATTCAGTGCAGGCACGGTCATTTGACGTGTCGCCAAACGATATGGTGCGCTTGATGACCGGGAAAGCCGCCTCTTTCGCCCCGATGATGTAGGAGCAGCCATTGATGTCGGTGACCACGAGAGCGATGTGCGAGTGCAGCGGCAGAATATTCTCCGATGCGAACTTCAGCGTAGCCGTGTCAAGGCGGTTGCCGTTGTCGTTGGCAGTTACGCAGACGCACTCCGGCTCGCCGAAGAAGTCCACCATGTGAATGTCGGTTAAAATAGGCACAGCCATACCTGCTATGCCGCGCAGAGCGATGTCCGCAATCAGTTTGTCACAAAGCACCCAGCCTATAGCCTTGATGCCGGGAAGAATCTGTTTGGTAGTTCTCACATTCGGAGCGTTTATAGTTTTAAGTTTATAGTATCAATCGTAACAATGGTATCAACAATAAATTCAGCCTTTCAAATCCGGACGATTTTTGCGCAATTTTTTCACCCTCTCGTATGCCTTGTAGGAATTGCGCTTACGCTGGTAGCGTTTCGCAATAGCATTCCAGTTCGTCTCCGTCATCTCGATGCCGTTCTTCTCCATAAACGCATAGATAAGCTCGTCCGTGCGCTTCATCACCGAGACGAAGCGGCTGAGCGAAGTCCACATGTCGATGTCGAAGCGGTTGCGAATACAAGAAACGAGCAAACCCTCCGCCGCCTTTGGCAGATAGAAGAACGATTCAGGCGGTTTGTGCTTGAACTGCGGAATCACTATAGGCAGACCGCCACTGTGGCAAGTCTGCGGAGCAACGCCCTCGGGCAGCCTCTGAAGAAACTGCTCCAAGATGCTGCGCTCGATACAGCCGCGCATCAGCACCACCGGCACATTACCGCCCTGCTCGTGAACAAACCACTGCGCCAGATAAGGGTCAAGGTTGATATAAACATTCATTGTTGATGATGAATTATACACAAAGTTACTGATAATTAGGTGGTTCGCATAAAACCAAAGGGCGATATAGGGCGACACGAAGTGCAGTTCAGCAAATCGCACTACACAAAGCTGCGAAGAAAAAAATAGTTCTTGTAGAACCGGTACACATATTTTCTTGGAGCCATCGGTTGACACGTTGACAAACGATTTTGCTGTTTAATAAGCCGCTGATATACAATATTATATCTTTTTTAATTAAATAAAGAATATAATAAAAGTGTCAACGCTTGGCTACGGCATTTTCCAAAAACGGCAAAAGTGTCAACCTTTGTCAACGATTGTCAACGCCGCTATTTTGCATAAGCCATTGTAAACCAACGTTGTCAACCGTGTCAACGTTGTCAACGCAAAATAACCGACCTCATTTTTCCGGCCTTTGCTTTTACCGTAAAAAATCCGAGCATATTTTCATATATGCCCGGAATTTGATTTGGGATTAGAAATTTGGAATTTGGGATTGGAGATGTGTGAGAATAGATTGGTGTGCAATGATTAAAACGGCAGTTCCTCTTGCTGTGGATTTAGCGAGTGAGTAGGAGGGGTTGCTTCCGCATTAACCGCCGGCAATTCATCTGCATCTAAATCCGCCTCTGAAACAGTGCTTGTTTCGAGGTTGATGGCATACTTATCTTTCAGCATACCATAATCGAAGCACAACGCCTTGGGGCGGTTTACTCTCAACTTCTTCTGCGGTATGCCGCCCGAAGAGTCTATCGTGTAGTCAAGCGCGCCATTGGGCAGCAGGATATTGAATCGGTCCTGCTTCAATCCGAGGAACGACGGCTGCACCTTCAGGTAGGTCAGCACCGTTCCCCAGTTGCCGGTGTTCTTCCCAACCGCCCCTCCTGCGATGCGGCCTGTATAAAGCGCCGCCACGGCCGACGGATTGAGGAAAAGCACCTGTGTCGGCTTGGCGAACACTGTGGGTTCGCTGCTGCCGATACCCCGGAACTCCGTCAGATAGCGGATTTTGAAGTGCGCCTTGTCGATGATGCGGCCTTGCGAGTGTAGCGAATCGATGACTTCCCAGAAGTCAGCCATCTCAGTGTTCTTCTTGCAGCCCTCATTCTGATAGCGAATGCCGGCGATAGTGATGTCAAACATCTCAGCGTAGGTGAAAGACAGCCGCAACGATGATTCAAGCGTGCGGAACGTGGCAAGCGGCACAACCCAGTTGTCAAGCACGCGGTCTTCAATCTCCTCGTCGGCGAGAGCGTTGGAGAGTTCCTTACGAACTATTGAATGGTTCTGGCGATAACCATTCTCCATCACCTTGCGCAAATTCAGCACCTGCACGGCGAGATGCGTGTTGCCGAGATTACTGATTTCTTTGAGGTCGTCAAACCGGCGGCGTTCCTCGGCAGAGAATGACGGTCGTGAGAAAGTAAGGTGAATCACACGACTATAAAGTGCAATATCTCGTGTCGGCAAGTCCTGCCCGCAAATGACCACGGCAGAGGTGACCACCGTCTGCGCCGCCTTGCCATCACCGTTCATATTCTTCTTCGTCTGACCTGCGCCGCCCCACAACGCTTTCAAGTAAGCGATTTTGCGCTCGTCAAGGTCGTTCTTGTACTCATCAAACACCACCATGGCGTTAGTCACCTGCGACACACGGTCGTTCATCGAGGGGATAGAAGCGATGCCGATGCTCGGCGGATCCACGCTGTGGATAAAGAACGACTGGAGCGTGGTGGCAAGTGAAGTCTTGCCGGTGCCTTTCAACCCGAACAAGTTCAATAGCGGAAAGCAGTTCTTTATAGGATAGATGATGTCGCGGAACATCGATGCGAACAGGAAACACACGCCCACCTTACCGTTGTCGCCGAACACGTCAATCACCTTTTGCGTAAAGTCATAAAGCGTGATGGCGCTGCGGTTCTCGTGCTTGAACATACGTTCAAACTGGAACACCGCAGGGTTTTGGCGGTACATCACCGAAGTGGCAGGGATATAGTATTTGTGTCGGTCGTCAAGGCGCACAATGCCCAAGTCATCGACAGGCAGGAACATGCCGTCTTTGAGAATGCCGTTGCCCCAAGCGTAGAACTCGTTCACAGCGTCCCAGCCCATCTGTTTGATGAGCAGGGCAGAATCAGTGAGCGTGTAAAGCAGCTCCTTTACCACGTTCAGCTTGTCGATTTTCGCTTTCCAGATGAAGTTGCCGAGGCTGCCCACTTTCTGCTGGAAGTTGGAGAGCGACACGAGGTCCGACTCGTGGAACTCAATCACCTCCTCCTGATTGTACTCGTTTCTGATTTTGAAGATGCGAGTGCCGTTGTACTCGTCCTTGACGTGGTACATCGGTTCAAGAATGAAGTTCGAGAGCCTCACAGGCTCGTCCTCGGCAACTGAAAAATACATATTGTCACGAATGAAAAGCCCGAATTTCGAGAGCAGTTCGGCCTCGCGTTCTTTTGCCGTTTTCGGCGATAATGACGAAGAAGTGGATAAAGAAAAAGTGTTTTTTCGTCTGTTCTCCTCCTTGACGGATTTCAGCAAGTCGCGCCATTGTCGCTGCTTGCCGTCGATCTTGGCGAGCTGCTCGATGCAGTCTGCAATAATCATTTTGTCGTCGATGCATGCCAATAAGGAAGTCAGTTCCGTCACCAACTTCCGCCTTGCTACTTGTGTTTTCACCAATGGAAAACGCTTCTCCGCGAGCCATACGACAAAATGCTTTTCTTCAAGATTGGTGAAGTCGTCCTTGCAGGAGATGTAGCTGTCGGCATCATTCTTTACCACTTCACCACCTTCATCATCCTCTCCGAACGGCAGCTCACGGACTGTGACCGAGAAGCCGTGCCGCATAGCCATTTCGCCATTGCGTATAACGGCATTAATACCGGCTCCAAAATCCTGCCCTTCGTGAGGCACGTCGCTGTCAGGGATAAAGCAAATCGACTTCGTGACTTTGCCCAGTTCATCGAAGTGCTTGTCCGTCCACGCCGTGCCGAGCGTAGCGACGGCATTCTCCAGTCCCACAGACTGAAGTCGCAGCACATCGGGGGCGCCCTCCACACCGATGACGAACTCCTCCTTTCTTGCAGCGTTAGCCGCCTCGTCGATGCCGAAAAGCACTTCACCCTTGGCGAAGATCTTTGAGGTTGTGGAGTTGATATACTTGGCTTTCTCCGCGCCGGTGATGTCGCGAGCGGTAAAACCGATGATTTTGCGCGAGCGGTTGCGAATGGGGATAGTCACACGATTGCGGAAGAAAGCGTAAAGCGAGCCGTCTTTCTCGCTTTTCTTCACCAGCCCAAGTTCAAGCAGCAAATCAAGATTGAGAGCCTTGTTTTTGCACCAGTCAAGAAATGCGGCAGACGACTTCGGGGCGAAACCGATGCCCACCTTGTGGCAGAAGTCTTCGCCCCAGCGGTTGAAGGCGTAGCTCTGCCCATCAGTGCAAGCAGAAAGAGAATTAACAAAATACTCCTGTACCTGTTCAATGGCAATCAGCAGACTTTCACGAAGTTTCGCCTCGGCAATCTGCTCCTCGCTGCGCTCCGATACCACATATTCAATCGGCACGCCATTAGCCTTGGCAATTTCTTCGACTGCCGTTTGGAAATCAACGTTTTGATGTTCCATCACAAAAGCGATAGCGTCACCGCCACGGTCGCAGCCGAAGCAGTGCCACAAGTTCTTGTTCGGGGAAACGTTCAGCGAGGGCGTTTTCTCGCCGTGAAAGGGACAGCAGCACACATAGTTTGCGCCCTGCCGTTTCAGCTGCACATATTTGCAGAGAACATCGACGACAGAGAGTTCTTTCACCCTCTGCACAGTTCTTTCGCCAATCATAATTCACGGAGTTTTAGCCAGCAGTCAATGATAGACTGCCCTGAATAGAGAAAACGATGTGGATTGTCGTTAGTAGGAACGATAAGCCCAAGGCGGCGGTACTTCTGCAGCGTCTTCTTGCAAACGTCAAGAGCGGCGCAAGCACGCTTCACGCAGTACACACCCTCCGGGTCACATTTAGGAATAGTTTCAGTCATGGCAAAGTGATTATTTGGGGGATTCAGAGAAATAGTCTTGTTGTCGGCGTTGCAGCAGACGCAAATCAGCCGTGCGGTATTCAACTTTGCCCGGGCGTTTGAAGCAGCAGACAAGCCCTTGTTTGCGCCATCGTTCAACATTGCGTCTGCCGAAAATCTCGAAAGTCTTTCTCTGGCTCACGAAGTCCGGGTCGTCGGCATCAGTCTTTATGAGGCAAACCACCCTTGCCGCAATGTCGTTCAGGAATGTGTCGTAGGTGATTAACCTGTCGGTGAAATGAAGTAAGTTCATGTGTTAAAAAGTGTGTTATTCGTCACGAGTGACGGAGATGGTTCTATTTTGACGATTAACACTTGTTGAATAGCGACGAGCCATAATCAAACCAAGTTCAGATGCCTGGGCGCGAACGCTTTTTAACTTTTCGAGAGGAGAGCTTACCTTCTGACCTATTTCCATTTGCGTGAGTGTGGGACGGATTTTCTGTGAAATTTGTTCCATAATTGCTTGTTAGATTAATGTTTAATGATTAACTTTGCGATATAATTATTAAGTGAGCGCAAAGTAACATTATTATGTTTAGATAAACAATTATATGTTATACAAATTAATAATTATTAACCAATCAACCTAATAAATAGTTAAATAAAAAATGGAAATAAGGATAAACTCAGTCCACATAGGCGACGCCATCTCACGCCGCATACTCGCATTGGGAATGAGCAAGTCTGAGTTCGCGCGGAGGTTTGGCATACTTCAGCAGCACGTCAATAAGATTCTTGAAAAGAAAAGCATTGACACAGACAAGCTGGTGAAGATTTGCCAAATATTGGAATACGACTTCTTCAAGCTGTATTCTCCAAGCGACATCAGCATCAATGCGGTTGGCTCTGCGGTCACGACAGGTGACGGAAGCGCCACGAACTATGCATCTGAGGCGGCACTCGCATCCCGGAACGAGATGCTTGCTGACAAAATCTTGATTTTGGAATCCACAATCGAGGACAAGAACAAAATCATAGCATTGTTAGAGAAAAGAGAACGTTAGATAAAAAGTTTTTGAAATTAACAAAACTCGGCTAAACACAGTTTCTGTTTTAGAGATTGTTTAGAGAAATGTTCTAAACGGTTGTAAAACAGTGGATATTTGCAGCTGCGCAGGCTGCTGTTGAGGAATAATTCGTTCAACTTTAAATCATTCAATAATCTTTCGCTTACACTGGGCTTACACCCAAAAGCGAAGTGAATGATTTTCAGCACTATATTAGTGTGGCTCAAACCGCCGTTGAGGAATAATTCCAAATTGGCTTAATTAAAATAGTAGGCTGTAACTCATTGAAATACATGAGTTACAGCCTATGTTGTTCTTATACGGTTCGTACACTTGACAATGGAAATCGCGCCAAATGTGCGTACTCGCTTACTCACTGCTTACACTAAAATTGATGTTGCTTACACCATCAAAAAAGCCTATGGCAGCGTAAAATTAAAGGCTTATGACAACTACATTAAAAGCAATCGTAAGGAAGCCGAGAACAGACGGCCTTTATGCAGTGTACATTCGCATCGTACACAACAGAAAACCGGGTTACTTCAAGACCAACAAAATTGTTGATGCGGATCAGATCTCTAAAGAAAATGAACCGACCGACCCTGTCGTTAATGAGTATTGCTCAATGCTCGTTCTACAATACACAGACCGACTGAACAGAGCCAACACTACCCTTTGGTCTGTCAGTAAAATTATAGAGTATCTTCTTAAACCCAAATCGGTCGTACATTTGGGTTTAAACGGATGAGGAAGTTTGCTTCAGTGATTATTCGCGTATGTTTATCCGTCAAATGCGACTTGACGGACATGAGCGGAATGCCAAGAACTATCAGCTTGCAGAGGCACATATGGAACGCTATATGGGAACGACACGAGTTATGTTTGGGCATTTGACTGCTGCCGTCCTCAAAAAATGGATTGAATCATTGTCTAAGACACATCGTGCAAAGGAAATGTTCCCTACCAATGTCCGAATGATTTTCTGTTCGGCGATAGCAGATATGAACGATGATGAGAAGGGCATACAACGTATCAAGTTCGATTCGTGGGTAAAGGGACAAATTCCCAAGTCTGAGCCAAGTGAAAAACTGGCCATCAGTGCAGAAGAATGCCGAGAGTTCTTCAATCGGCCTTTGCCTAGAACTAAGATGCTTTCTTCCCTCCCGGAACTGGGCAGAGATGTTGCACTTCTTTTTCTGTGTTTAGGCGGAATCAATACAGTGGACTTGTACAATTTGAAGAAGTCGGATTATTATGACGGAATCATTGGCTATAAGCGTGCTAAGACCAAACACAGCCGCAAGGATGAAGCATATATAGAAATGCGCGTGGAACCGTTTATTCAAGACACGTTCAACAAGTATCTGTCCGAAGAAGAGGATGAAATTCTTTTCACCTTTCACCAGCGCTATGGCAATACCGACAGCTTCAATGCCAATGTCAATATCGGCATCCGTAAAATTTGTATGGATATGGGTATGACAAATAAGGAAGATTTCTATTGCTTATATATGGCAAAGCATAAAGATTTTATAAACACCAAATAATCAACAGATTAAATTACTTGCCAATGAAAGTAGGTAACGATAAGGAAACCAGCGAGCTTCTATACTCCACCTTATTTTGCCATTTCAAAGAACCACTTTGACTGTTGCAAAGATAAAGGTATATCGTGAGAAAAAAATTTTTCTCTCTTGAAATTTTCGTAAAGTCGTCTGTTGGGCAGCTTTTTGTTTTCTGTGTATGCTATTCTTATGATGAAATGTAATCTCCGAAGGCTGCGTTTTTTCACCTTACTTCTTACCCTGCACATCCACCACTTATGTCCGTGTATTATGTTAGAATCAGTTGTTCGTTGTCAGTGGCAAAGGTCCTTCCTGGCTTCTACGGACAAAAAAGGTCGGGGCAACAATCTTTACTTTGAACCGACAATAAACATAATACTGCTTAAAGAGCAGAATTAATCGCTAATTGATACCACAAAGTTTCTATGAATACACGATGACTTTTCTACAAGCACTTCAGTGTAATAGGGATTACAAGCCTATTACACTAATTGTGTATTGACATCTTGATATAGTTTTTTCAATCTCCATACAGACATGTCGATAAGCGGTTCAAACATAAAACTGTTAAGGTGTATATTTTCGGGAGTTATCAGATTGACTTCTTTAATAAGTAACTGTATGTCGTCGTTAATTGGAGAGCATCGTTCTTCAAATTTCTTTGTGAGTGCAGAAGTCTGATTTGATGTGATACCGATATAGAAATTATTGAAATCCTCAGAGGACATTACTTGTTTAAGTTTAGATATCATATAATCTTCCGCTTTTAATCTTATGGCAGCAGCAAAAACTATCTTGTTCTCAATGTGAATTTCATCAAGAGTCGGCCGGCCACAAAGAGCTTCTGCCGTGTTGTAAATATAATTTTTTATATTGCAATTAGTATTTTCTGTTGGCAACCTATGTGCATCTATATTGTTTCTCACAATTTGAGCAATGTCGTTTACTGTCAAACTTGCCGTTTCAGTTTTAACATGAAGACATGAGGTTAATTTAATATATTCCAGTTTCGAAGGATCGGAGGAGATGTCTTTGGAATATTCAATAAGATTACGCACCAAAGGGATTAAGGCAATGAAGAATACTGGTTTATCCGCATTGCTCTTTATGAGTTTGAATGGCTCTCTCAAATATTCAGCCTGATGAAATTTAATTTCATCATTAGCATCTTTATAGGCCATGTATGTGCTATTTCTTTTTACTCTCAGACGGGATGATATTGTTCGATAAAAATCAAAATTGTGGGTAAGGATTATCATCTTGAATTTTGCTTCATCTTTCAAATCGCAAAGGTATTCAACTATCGCGTATTTATTCTTGTAGTCAAATGAATCTGAGATGTCATCAAATACAAGAATATGCTCTTGCCCTCCATCGTGTTTCATCTTTTCGATAGCAAAGAGCAGTTGTAGAGTATAGAATGCCCTCAGTTCCCCTTTACTTAGAACGACTTCTTCCAAAACTTTTGACTCAACTGCTTTTTGGCCAGCTTGAGTGCTGTATTCAAAAGATAATGCTGCCGCTTCCTCATTAAGTAAAAGGTCGGTCTGATTCTTGATTTTTACTTCAAAGGGAACTGAGAATCTTCTATTGAAAATACTTATTGTCTTTTCCCAAGCAGTTCTTTGCCCTGCCGCTTGTTGAAGCACAGAATCCAATGTGGGTTTGGCTCCTTGATAAGCCGTTAATAAGTCAACGGCCTTACCCTTAAATTTGGAAAAATACCCTTTCCATACTTCTTTGTGAAAATTGTCGTAGTCAAGTAATTTGTCTACCAAATCTGGATGGTTTTCAATTATTTCTTTGAACTGTCGCAAAGATTCGTTTGCACTGGCTTTTTTATCAATCTTTTCAAATGCTTTTTTGACTGCAACATCGTTAAGAATGCCAGAAAGTTCGTTACTTATTAAATTTGCAAGCGAGGCTGCAGAATCAATTGTCGTTTTATCGTCACCCAATACAATTTTATGGCTGACTTCGAAGAATGCATTATCTGCAACAGATTTAGATAACTCAGAGGCTTGGTAAGTGCCAAATGTTTTGCCATTTTTCTGCCTGAATAGTTTCGAAGATTGTAATATGGCTTGGTATTTATCGGAATAATCTTTTAAGGCCTCATGATTAGCATCAATGAATGCTTTGACCTTACCATCTTTATCAAATATGCTATTATATTTAAAATTATAGCATATCTCGCTTCCAGCAACTTCAGCCATCACTTCCTCAAACTTGCTATAGAAAAGGCTCGGCTTGCTTTCACAGAATGTTCGAACAAATTCTGATATAATATCAGTGCTTCTTGCGTGGTCGCTAATGTCCTTGAACAAGGTTTTCTGTTTTTCAGACAAGGTTTTTAGGATATTATCATATTGCTGCTTCAATACACTGTCAGCAAGAAACGATGTGATGTTCTTTGGTGTTTCCGAATCAGGCTCTTCACAATTTGATACATATATTGAGGCAGGTAATATGACATTGCCATGTTCATCCTTTATATCTATATTCCCAGCAACATCTGCTATTACATCCTTGACTTTGTCAGTTTTCTCTTGCCCATATAATTGTAATGTTTTAGCAAAAGAGGTCTTCATTAAACCGTTGGGTGAATAAATAAGCACCGCATTCTCCCCTTCGAAAGTCAATTCTTGTGAAAGTTTTGTAATGCCAAAGCAGTGTTCTAAATTTAAGTTTATTTTATTCATTGTTTTAATACATGTCATTATGATAAAACCTATTACAAAGGTATGGGTATATCGTGAGAAAAAAGAATTTTCTCCAAATTATTTTCATAAAGCCGTCCGTTGGGGCTGCTTTTTGTTTTCCGTGTATTCGATTCTTATGATAAAATACAGTCTCCGAAGACTGCGTTTTCTGTTTTCGTCCCGCTTCTCTGTCTGCACATCCTCCACTTATGTCCGTGTATCATGTCGGAATCGGTTGTTCGTTGTCAGCGGCAAAGGTAGTTCCGGGCTTTCACGGACAAAAAAGGTCGTTGCGGCAAGCCGTTTAGACGACAATCTCCACACTTCCATTTCATTGCAGGTAGTATTCTCGTCGTAAAACCTTGTTTGTCCTAAGCCCTACCTTTTTACGCCCCTGAAACGAAAACGATTGACCTGACGGAAAAACGCATAAAAAAATGTCGGATATGCGAGAAGCAGGGAAAAAGAAAAAGTTGAAACTCAACTCCCTCACCTATGGAATCCGCATAAAATCAAAAATAACCGTTCAAGAAGAACAGATGGAGTAAAGCGGTCGGCAGATTTTCCGACCGCTCCTGACTTCGTCACTCAAAAAATGCTGTTTTTATAATTAATTGATAAACAACAT